>Ga0190284_1000054_pt1 | contig 89571 bp, 65 predicted proteins | sample 48691812_MG_FD_161668 | JGI IMG/M metagenome (GOLD analysis project Ga0190284, IMG submission 161668) | Hydrothermal vent microbial mat bacterial communities from Southern Trench, Guaymas Basin, Mexico - 4869-18-1-2_MG | ecosystem: Environmental > Aquatic > Marine > Hydrothermal vents >... | reverse complement strand
GCGGCTCCTTTTTGAAGAACTACCGTTCGAGCGCGAAAAAAAAGTTCTAACACCGGACAAGATACATCAAAAGCGCGGATCATACCACCGTTCTAACGCGCAAAAAAACTCGCCCGTCAGAGCTGCATCTTGAAGTCGCGCCCGGTAATGGGCGTGTATCACCGCGAGGCCTCGTGCCTGCAATAGCGCGGTGCCGGTATGAGTGCTTGAGGTGATTTGAAATGTTCGCAGGTACTTCACTCGGGGGGCGGGTAGTTGACTGCGAAATCCTCACAAGACACCTTTCTGAAGAGAAGGACCGCGGCCCCTCGGAATTCCTTGTGCTCGACCAGAGTCAAGCGATCTCTCAGGAAATCCACGAAGCCCTGCTCCGGATGTGTGTTCCCCCACAAGAAACACAGGTAATCCGGCTTTTCATCACACACCGCGGATCTAACCAGTGCCAGATCACGCACTCCCCCGGCCAGTGGCCGCACTTTTAGAGGGCTTCCCAATCGTCTGAAGTAATAGTCAAAACAGCTGGCTGAATTGGCCAGACCAAATACTAAAGATCCTCTGGGCAATGCTCGTATTTCGACTACGTATTTGGTGGCTTCACGAAATTGGTCCCTGAATGGTCTTGAATAATAGGTTCTCAGAAATAGCAAGTCCACCAGAAAGACGGTCAAAAGGAATGTCACCGCGAGAAATAGATTTCTTTGACGCAGAGGCGCCACGCAGGCGGCCCGTGCTAATAGCAAATATGCCGCAGGCATGGAAATAATAAAATATCTACCGGCGAGAATTGAATTTCCGAAAATCGATTTTAGAAAAGCACCCAAGAAAGGAACAACAAGCCACAGGAAGAGCAGCAAATCCGGATCAAGAAAAGGCTTGTCAACTTCGTTATCGTCATCCTTCTTGTGTCTCTTCGAGTACTTGTGCCAGCCAAGGAAGCAGTACATGCAAACCGCTAGACCACCGAAAACCGGCGAGAGGTTGAAAAACGAGCAAAACGTCCTCCAGATGGTCATGGGCGTTGCCGGATGCCAATCTGCGGAGCTGCGCAGCACATGGTCCCACATTACAGGCATCCAAGGGGCAAAGGCCAGCGCGATACAGACGTAGATCAAAAGTACCCACGCCAGCCGTTTGAAATCCCTAACGAACAATGTAAAGGCCAACACCGCCTGAAGTCCAACAAAGTACAGTCCAAAATAATGTAAGTAGGAAGATACCGCGGCCGTGGAACAGTAAACTGCCACCCATACCCACGAGGGAGGCAATTTTCTATTAAGAGTGTCTACTATCACGATCCAGGAGTAAGTCGCTGTGAGTGAGAAGGCAAGGAGCATCGAGTACATTCGCGCCCATTGACTAATGGACACGGGATTGCACAATACAGCCATCAATGAAGCCGCGATAAGCGCCTCTGATGTTGAATACAAACGAAGTCCAATTAGGAAAACCAGGAAAACAGATACCACCCCTGCCACTGCCGATGGAAATCTTAAGACATATTCGGAATCTCCAAAATATTTTATCCAGGCGTACAGAAAGGCGGGATATCCCGGTGGATGTCTATCTCGAACTGCTCCTCCCATGACCGCCTGGCTAATGCTTTCACTGCTGGATGTGTTAACACTGAACAGTTCGTCGTTCCCCAGGGATTGCACATCCAATCCGCTGAAACGGAGTACTGATGCCACGATCAAAATAACCGCCAAGAGCAGGATCGTCTTTTTGCCGCTCATGCAAGAACCTCTTGTCAACAATTAAGGGGCACACGCACCCTACAGCAGTATGGGCGCTGCCAGACTTCCCTTCTAAGAAATATCTCCACCGGATTTAGCTGAAAGCTTCGGAGAAACTAACTGGGGCAATCGTAACAAGAACCCAGAGTACGACGATCCTATCGAGCGTTCATAACCGGAATCATGCCGCCTAGTCCCTGATCCGGGGATGGCCGGTCCAGTGACGATGGGCGAACACCTCAAACCCCGAACTGCCGGCGACTCATCTCGGATAGCAATCAACGACGCTAATTCTCACCATTTGTGTACGAAGATTGCCCCTTGTGCCGGTTTGTGAGCTTAGCTCACGTTCGGCAAACTGTCAAAAACAATTTTGTGTAACCATTCAGTCACTTGGGGGGCGACGGGAACGACCACTGTCTCGAGTCTATAGCGGTTCTCGAAATCTATTTCGGATTCCTCCGAAACTTCTTACTGTGGCGCAGACTTTCCAGTCTGCGAATCCGTGAGAACTTTCGAGAACTGCTATAACGGATGATAATACCAATGCGCGTTCAAACAAGTGATAAAGAGCACTGCTGGGCAAGCCGGCAGTGGCACCCAAGAACCCGATCTCACTCTCTTGATTGCGCATTGGTATTAGTCTATCTTCAGTGCGAGATCCAGATCCTCCAGTATGTCTTCTATGTCCTCGATGCCAACGGAAAGCCGGACAAGGTCGGGGGAAACGCCTGCTTCGCTCTGCTGCTCGGGAGTCAGTTGTGAGTGAGTTGTGCCGGCCGGGTGAATAGCCAGGCTCTTGGCGTCTCCCACATTGGCGAGATGGGAAAAGAGGCTGAGGTTGTTGATAAACTTCTCCGCGGCCGCCGCTCCGCCTTTGATTCCGAAGACAACCACCGCTCCACCGGCCCCGTTCTTGAAGTAACGTTGAGCCGTGTCGTACGATGGATCGCCTTCCAGGCCCGGGTACAGTACCCACTCGACGTTGTTGTGGTCTTTCAGAAAACGAGCAACGGCCAAGGAATTGGAGCAATGACGTTCCATCCTCAGAGAAAGGGTCTCAAGCCCCTGCAAGAACATCCATGCGTTGTCGGGGCTAATGCACGCGCCCAGGTTTCTCAACGCCACCAGCCTCATTCTCAGGATATAAGCCATGGGCTGCAGATCCCCAAGATCATGTGCGAAGCGGATGCCGAAATAGGAGGACTCCGGTTCATTGAACAATCGAAACTTGGGATCGGTCCAATCGAATTTGCCCGCGTCAACCACTATTCCACCGATCCCGGTCCCGTGGCCTCCGATCCATTTTGTGAGGGAGTGCACAACCACATCAGCGCCGTGCTCGATGGGGCGAAACATGCAAGGCGGAGCAAAAGTGGAATCAACGATGAGAGGGACCTGCGCAACCTTGGCAATGGCGGCAATCTCGTCAAAATCCGGGATCCGGAGTCTTGGATTCCCGATCGGCTCAATGAGAATCGCCCTGGTTTTGGAGGTTATCGCGTCACGGAACTGTTGAGGCTTGTCATGATCAGCGAATTTTACCTTGATGTCGAACTGGGGGAGGATGTTGTTGAACATGGTGTACGTGCCACCGTAAATGTCACGGGCCGACACGAACTCATCCCCGGCCTCCATGCAATTGATAAGGGAATATAGGATGGCGCTCGTCCCGGATGCCAACGCCAACCCCCCGACACCACCCTCGAGAGCCGCCATTCTTTGTTCCAGAACATCGGTGGTAGGGTTCATCAGACGCGTGTAGATGTTCCCCAACTCTTTCAAAGAGAATAAGGCCGCCGCGTGTTCGTTGTCCCGAAACACATACGACGATGTCCGGTGAATAGGCACGCCGCGGGCCAGTGTTGTCGGGTCCGGCTCCTGTCCGGCATGGAGCGCAAGAGTGTTAAATCTCAGCTTTCTTTTGGAGAAACTCAAGGGCAATGCTCCTTTCTCAGCTTTGCACACATTCCACTTAGTTTATGAACTACTCAGCCCATAGTCTATAGCGACCCCCACTTTTTATCACTTACGATTCAAAAACAGGTCAAAAATATTGACCCATTCGGAACAAATTGGATGACGTGGATTTTCCCGCTCTCGGGAACCGCGCGCGTCTGGGCATATTGATCCTTGACATTTGACGTAATATCGAATAATTAGTCGTGCATGATCAACAAGTTATTTAACATGTTGGAAAGGCGCGTTCCCATAGATTCCATTGTTGCGGATTGCCGGGATCTCTTTGAAAGAGACGACTCGGGTCATGCCTGCTTCAGGGCGAGGGGTTTCGACGATCTGTGCAGTTTTCTAGAGAATGGAACCTCCTCGTTTCAAGGGCCGGCCGTGCAAGCAGGGGTGAGGTGGGCCAAAGGGTCTCAGCGGGTGAGGCTCAGGAACACCATTCTTCAGCGGGGCTTCGTGAGTCCCAGTTGCCTATGGGCGCACAAGCAGTTGAGGGGAAACCCCGAAGAGATTTTCAAAGACTACCCGTCGCCTGAAATGTGTTTCATGCAGATAATACTCCTTCGGGAATCCGCCCCGGAGGTCTCGGTGCCGTTTCTTATAAATCGGTTCATCACGAACGAGGACATCCCGGAGGAGCTTCGAACACTTTCTCGGGTTTGCATGTTGAGGGTTCTGGATTCAGGAGTTTCACCGGATCAGTTGAGATCGTTTCAATCCCGCTATCCCAAAGTGGAGGCGCTCTTTCAGTGGCGCCCGAGCATTCCGGGCCGGACTTTGACGCCCAAGCACGGGATCGGCGAGAACGCTGCGGATTTCCATCGTATTGTCCGTTCACTTCACGACATGAGGGAGCTGTCTTCCCTCACACGGACCCTATATCTTATTTCCATATTCTATGTTCCTCTGACCAACAAGGAGTGGGAGTCGCTGCTGGTGGGCCGCACGGATCACACTTTCTTTGAGCGGCTCCGACTCTGCGGCATGGTGGAGCCGTGCAACGGCGGGTCTATTCTTTCCACCGATGCCGCCAAAAAACGGATGGTCAAGAAGTTCCTTTATGAATCCTATTCCCTGGCCAAAGAGTCGGTGGATCGCAGCACCGCGGAGCGTTTGAGGGAAGAAAGGGAACGGAAGGTCCGGACAAGTGAACTGGACAGGCAGGCTCTGAGCGTGGTCCCGGACGGGATCATTTGCGTAGATCGTTCGGGACTGCTCTATTACCTGAATCCCGCGGCGGAGCGGGCGCTCAAGGAAAATCCTGAATTGAGACAGCGTCTTTTTGGAACTGGATCGCTGGAAAAAGCTCTAAGAAACTATTCCCCGGACGCGGTGCTGTCGAGAATAACCGAGTCCATGGAAGACGACGGACACAACGCGGAAGTTTTCGGCGACCGCATTTCGCTGAGCGCGGGAGGAAAGCGATACGAGGTGGAATTGGGTCCGCAGGTGGTTCTCCTGAGGGATACGACTGATCAGAGCCTGATCGATGAGGAGATCGGAAAGCTCTACCGCCACGAAATGAAGGCGGCACTGGACGTGATGGGCGTGGGTCTGGGGACCGCAAGGGAGCTGATTCAAAAGGGTCGGATTGACGAAGGGCTCGGGTCCCTCCATCAGGTAGACAATAAGCGCGAGGAACTCTTTTCCATGTTGGAAGAGCGTATTGATTTCATCCGCCTCCATTCAGACGCGTTTAGAATAAACCCCACCCCGGTCAATCTGAACATGGTGGTGGACAAGTGCGTTGGAAATTACCGTGAGGCGGTTTTGGCAAAGCAGGTGACAATAGCGTCGGATCATCTTCACGGTCCGGCTGTCAATGTTCGAGGAGAGGAGCGCTTCCTTGTCAGGGCGTTGGACAACATCATCCGCAACGCGGTGAAGTTCACCGCAAAAGGGACCCAGGTCAAGGTATCGCTCCGCGGAAATGATCGGGAGGCGTTCGTAACAGTGGAAGACTCGGGCCCGGGAATTTCGGGAGAAAACCTGGGAAAGATATTTCAATTAGGATTCACTACCGGCGGATCCGGAAGGGGCCTTTACCTCGCCAGGCGAATCGCCGCGGCCCACGGCGGAAGGATTGAGGTGAAGAGCAGCCCGGGACACGGCGCTCTTTTCACCTTTCGGCTGCCCGCTACGACGGAGGCCTAGATGGAGAACAGGTTGTCACTACTCGTCGCCGATGACGAGGAACTCATTCGCAACAAGGTGCGTTTGATGCTGGGGGATCGGTTTGAAATACATGAGGCCGACTCGGCTCATCTCACCCGGGAATATGCTGCCAACGGGTACGATGCTATAATGCTGGACATTGTCTTTCCCGACGGCAATGGAATAGAATTATGCCGGGAGATCAAGGAACGTGACCCGCACTCCACGGTGGTCATAAGCTCGTCAATGGAAAGCGTCGAAGCCTGGGACAAAGCGTTTCAGGCCGGCGCGGACGGGTACCTGGAGAAGCGGGATCTCCTCTGCCTCGACCCCAGGAAGATGGTTCTGATGATCACCAATCTGGTGGAACGGAATCGGCTGAGACGCCAGGCTGAAGAGACTAATCGGCGCCGGGCCGAATTGATGTCCGTCCTGTCTCACGATGTGCGAGCGCCGTTCCAGGCAATACTGGGTACCGTAACAATGCTGATGAAAAGCGACATGCCCAGTGAGGCTGCGCAGAACGTGGAAGCCCTGTACCGGTGTGCCAAGGACCAGCTTGCCTTCATCAATTCTCTGCTGGAATTCCTGCGCCTGGAATCAGCGACCATCGACCTCCGTCGCACAGAGATGGACCCGAATGTTCCAATAAGGCAGTGCATTCAAAACCTGAGTATGATAGCGGATTCAAAGGACATATCACTTGTGGCGGACCTCCAGTCCGATATTCCTCGGATTCCTGGGGATCCGGGTAGGATTGCCCAACTCGCGCAGAATTTGGTAACCAATGCCATAAAATTTTCCTACCGAGGCGGCGAGGTAACCGTAAGAACAAGGGAGATGCTCAAAGACGGGCATTGCGGTGTGGAAATATCCGTGGAGGACAATGGCGTGGGAATAAGGCCTGAAGATCGTCAAACCATGCTTCAGCGGTTCAAGAGAGGGAGAGAGAAAGGAACTGAGGGCGAGACGGGCACAGGCCTGGGTCTGTCAATATGCAAACAGATCGCCCAGCTTCATGGTGGGACACTGGAGATCAGCGACCGGAAAACCAAGGGCGCGCTCGTAACCGCGTGGCTGCCTAATTCTTTGGACGACTACATCGGCGAACTGCATGAGAATCAGTCCACCGAACAGCAGAACCGCGGCGCACCTGCGAACGGCCCCTGCCGGGACCACCCGGAAGCCGCCGGCCCGGCCTTCGCCTAAGTGCTCGATTGCATAAATACGACGCCATATGACTGGCAAAAATGGTGAGTCAAGGATAGCATCAAATCACCCAGCCCGTCACCCCGGCGAAAGCCGGGGTCCAGGAAGTTTGGAAGAGACTGGATTCCGGCCTCCGCCGGAATGACGGATAGGGGACCGTATTGTGAGCAGGCCGGTTGAGACAACAACACAGGGTGGAATACGTCACCGTATTCACGCCAACGAGCACTAAGCCAATCAGGACCTCGGCGAGTGACTAATCAAGATCGCACATACGGACCATCCGAGAAACAAGCTGCCGCTACCCGGATCGGCGAGTCTTCGTCCCCTGTGAAGAGGTCGCGGGGCCGAAGGGGGGTGCCGCGGAAAGCTGGAAGTCCGCTTTGCACAATCGTTCCTATGAAAGTCCCGTGGAGAAACCACCTCTTTGCGGGTATACGTATGGGGTGGTTTGGAGGGGAGATGAGTCTCCCCTCCAAGTTATTGCGCAGCGTGCGCGCTCTTCACGCGCCTGTCCAAGGCGAAGCCACGGACTGCCGAACAGTGGAAAAAACTGTCATACTTCGTTGTCTTTTGTTAGCGGTGATGGCTGGGATAGTTGTTTGTCTTGCCGTTGTGTGCGGTTGCGATCTGGTGCCTCAAAAGCCCGAAGCCGTGTTCCGTCTCTACCGGGAGAGGATGAGGTCAGGGCAGCTTGAGCAGGCACGGGCACTGCTGTCCCGGGAGTCTCAGGTCCTCGCACGAGAAGCCGCTACCACGTATTTGCTCCGGCACCCACCCGAAAACCTCGCGCTGCTCAACATCTTGGATCCGGTTGCCGCGCCGGTAGCGGTAAAAGTGGGCAAGACCGACGCTGTTGTCAGGGTAAGAGCCCTGAAAGGGGGGCTCAGGCTCATACGCCTTGTCAGAGAGGACGAACGCTCTTCATGGAAGATCGATCTGTCCGCGGAATTGAAGTCTTTCCGGTCGTTCTTAGCGGTTAGGGGCGCCCTGGAAATGATTCGGGAGCAGGCCGGAGAGTACGCGGCCACTCTGAAAGGCTTCAGGGACCAATTGGGCAGAATGCCTGAACCCAAACCCGGGCCGAAGAAGTCGGTCGAGAAAAGGAAGCCCAAAAAGAAAAAGGGCAAGGGAATAGTAAAGAAGAAACGTGGAAAGAAGAAAACTAAGAAGAAGAAATCACGCAAGAAGAAAGCGACTCGAAAGAGCAAAGGCCCAAGATAAGAGGCCGTCACAAAATAACCGAACCGAATTATGTAATTGAGAAAGGCGAGACAGGCGCAGAGCTTAACCTAGCCGTCACCCCGGCGAACCCCGGATCGGAGTCCCGAAGGGACGAAAGATAATAGCCCGGGGATTTATCCCTGGGTCTGAAATCCATTCCCCACCGGGAGTCCCGAAGGGACGACAGATAGCGAGCACGCAATGGTTCTGTCGTCCCTTCGGGACTCATACCAATGCGCAATCAAGAGAGTGAGATCGGGTTCTTGGGTGCCACTGCCGGCTTGCCCAGCAGTGCTCTTTATCACTTGTTTGAACGCGCATTGGTATCAGGTGTTCTGCAAAGGCCCTTACCCGGCGATGAATCGCCGGGCTATTTTCTGACGCCCCTTCAGCGCTACGGTCTTTCGAGAAAGAAGCGAGAAAGCAGGGGCACGCCAATGAGTCAATCCGTGATTACTTTTGAGAACCGCTTCAAGCCCGGTGAACCATTATTCCCAGGGATCAATACCACTTCACGGGCTTGGCGCACGGCGCCATCATGGGCGGTCCGCAATAGGGTGGAGGCATCATGGGCGGCCCGCAATTCGGTCGAGGCGGCATCATGGGCGGCCCGCAATAAGGGGGAGGCGCGGGCCTGCACTTGGAAATGTTCCTCACAGGCGGCCTGCACTTCATGACCGGAGGGGGCGGCGGCGGCGGGCAGGGCGCCGCCATCCGGGGCATGCATCCCTGGGGAGGACACATCATGGGCGGCGCGCATGATCCCAGTGAATAGGTGGTGATGGACCCATGGGTGGCAATGTATGCATTCCCGAAGGGTACCGCGATCACTGCCACGATGAGCACGATCAGAGCGATTGCTGATATTCTCGACATACCCAACTCCTTAAATGTGAGACTTAGAATGATCATCATCTAAGCTTTGTAATACCTGGAATTCTCAGGTATAATGTATCACACCAGCACCGTTAAGTCAATAACCTTACTGAAAACGCACTATTTCCTGGATTGTCTCTATTTTCGATTAGATACGCTTGACCGTAATCACGGGTGTCAGCTTCGAGTGCGGACCACCGACTCCGGCTGCGGCCCGTCCTTGACCGTCGTAGTTGGCCGTGATATCCATGTACAGGGCAATTTTCACAGTCTCGACCCGTGGATACGGGCGCTTGCTCGGAGCTGGAAGTCACTCGATGTTCGCAGGGCTCGGTCCTTTTTGCCCATATTCACGGCACTCGTATGGCGCGGAATCTGCGTGGCCCTTACGGTATTGGGCTGCCGGCGCTGTTACTCCCGGGAGAAGGAACAATGTTTGACCGGCTTGTAAGTCCTGAAGAGGCCATGACGCTCCTTGCAATCAGCGACGCAGGGGAGTTGGAACAGGCAGTTGAGGTGGGAGAACTCGGGCCGAAAATGAGAAGCGACAAGGGGCATGGGTTCCGCCTGGGCGACGTCGTAATGTTCGAGCTTTCCAGGGTCCTCCGGGGCATAGGCGTGGACCCTCAGAAATCCTTGAGTTATGCCGCGGCCGTTCTGGCTTCAAGACTCGAGGAACACGACGAGACCATGTTGGATTGGATTGAGAACGAATCAGATGAGTTGTTCTGTCTTATCGCGGATCAACAACTTGCCAGGATATATCTCAGAGACAAGGAAAGCGCCAAAGAGGTGGACGTGGGCGCAGTAAAGCCTATGCTCTTCCCGACCACCCAATGCGAGATCAATGTGTTCAGGGTGATCAGACCGGTAATCTACAGGGCTAAAGACCTCATGGCCTCAGAATGATGGACCGGTTGCCGTTGTCATCAAGGCCCGGATCCCCCAGCGTGCCCCGAAACACCGTTGGCATTCTCCTGTAGCGGCGGACCCCGGATCGGAGTCCGGGGCAGGCTCTATGTGTCCGCGCTTTCGCCCATGTGCGCCCCTACAATTGCCACAGTAACCCGTTGCAAGGTCTATTTTGTGACAGACCCTTAGCGCCTGGTGTGACCGGCTCGACTCCCGGGGAGCAGCCAATATCCGGGCGAAGCCCCGGTACCGGGGCATAGGCGTTAACACAAGCCTTCCGCCGGGTTTCAGTGTGAGGAAAATCCCCCTATCCCCCCTTTTTCAAAGGGGGATTTTGAGGCTCGGTCCCTCACCTGTACACGATACTTCTTTGAGCGCAACTTGGCATTAGGTGTCATGACGGTGATCCAAAGTTGACGCCTATGCGGTGCCGGGGTGTCGGCGACCTACTTGGACCGGACACAGTCCTTGACTTCAATAGCGTTCATGACCGCGGAAAGATTCTTCCTTATTTCAGCTTTCCTCAATTTGTATTTCTTGATTCTGGCCATCGTGCCCGCGCTGATCGCGGAACCAAGAACCATATCCACGGTCTTTAGGTCGTCCTGAAATGTCTGCGCGGATTTGACCAGCTCCGAACATTTCTTGCTGAGCAGGTCCGTGGCAGTGGCGGTCGAGGCGGCAAAAATGCCGATAAGGGCCGCGACTACCACGGCCGAGTACCACGTGTGGCGGGATTTCATGCCGGCGCCTCCTTATGCGAGTTCAAGCGGTCCAAGATAGAATCGGGCCTTCCCGGGCCAAATCTTTGTGGGCAGAAGGCTCGCCTGCCTTGTCGGCGCCTCTTATATCACAATGATTCTTGAGCACAACGTTAATCTGCGCTGAATGGTATAACCATTCAGTTGTGAATAGAGGTTTCGCTCCGAATATGTCATTGCGAGTGATGCGAAGCCACGGACTACTGAACAGCGGAAAAGACTTTTTAATGCTTCGTTGTCGCTCTTGCCATGGAAGCCGGCATAAGATCTCAACTGAAATAGAAAGCCTGACAAGCAAAGAAGATTGCCACAAGAGCCAGGGAGAGCCGGTCTTTGCCGGAGAATCGAAGCTGCCGGTACTCTGAACGAGGGGCGCCCGGGCGGAATCCTCGGGCAGTCATGGCGGATGCCACTATTTCACTACGCTTCAAAGCGCCGTTGAGAGCAGGTACCAGTAAGGGCGCCAAGTTCTTGGCACGGTCTGTGATTGACCCGTGTCCAAATTCCACCCCTCTGGCCCTCTGAGCCAGTATTGTGGCGGCCAACTCCTGCTGAAGCAGCGGAATGAATCTCATCCCCAGCAGCATGACAATGCCCATCTCACCCACAGGCAATCGGACGAGCGCCAAAGGGCCGGCAAGGCGCTGGAACCCTCGACTGAGATCCAACGGAGTGGTCGTAAAAGTCAGGATCATGGACAAAACTATGGCCTCGAGTACACGGAGTGCAAAGAGGAGGCTGTTCGCGAGGGCTTCCAGGGAAAACGGCATCTGCCGACTGCCTACAACCAAGGGGAGGCTGCCGGAGTCAAAAAAAAGGTTGACCAGAACCACGATGGCCAGCATCCAGAAGAATCTTCTAAGACCATTCCTCCAAAGTCTCCATCCGGCAGCGCATGAAATCCCGAGACCCAGGATGGCCATCCCGGTCAAGAACAGACCAGCAGGATGTTTAGTCAGAAAGACCCCTGTGAGAATCAGCGGGAATGCGACGAGCTTGGTCCTTGGGTCCAGTTCATGGAGAAACGAATCACCCGGAATGGAACCTCCGATGGAAAAATCCGCGATGGATGGGGCCATGGATATTCCCGCCAGCGGCCGAATCAGGTGAGAGCGGCCTGGGATAAGTAGGAGAAGAGGCTGCAATGTCGGACTATCAGCCCCTTCTCTCCATCAAAGTCACCAGCATTCTCAGAGAATCTTTCGTGGTTGTGAGGGTCCCTTGAATGGCGACGAGCTTGCACTGCAGCTTGTTACCACAGCGCCAATCAAGTTGCAAGCCGGCCGCGGGTAACCATTCAGTCATTCGGGGGGAGACGGCAACGACCACTTTCTCGTGTCTAGCGGATGGTAAAAGGGCGCACACACAGGTGCGCCCCTACACTGTGCCCCATGACGGGTCTGGGCCGAGACGTAGGGGCAGACCTATGTGTCTGCCCTTGCCTTCGAAGCCCCCCCGAAATTGAATGGTTACGGCCGCGGTGATCGTTCAGGTGGACCGGACCACCCACAACGTAATGGTCGCAAAGAATGGACGAAATGGTTGACGCGGTTCCGCGTGGTGTGCAACAATCTTTTCAAGCAATGGTTTGGGTTTCAAGGGGGATAGTTGGTGTCAGTGGTTTGTGGCCGACCAAGTGTCCGACCGATTTGGTGTGTCCGGCTCTTTTCAATACCGGGAGCAGTCCAATGACGGCGGTGGCATTTAATCGTGCGGTGGAAACCGGAGATCTGGCGGAGATCAAGAAGTTGATCGAAGCCGGAGAAGATCCCAACGTAGACATCAAAGACGGCAACACCCCGCTTCATATGGCTGCGGCCGGAGGGGCAAAGGACGTAGTGGAATGTCTGTTGGAACATGGAGCGGCTGTGGATATCGAGGACAACGAGGGTGACACACCACTGATGGAAGCCGCGCACAAAGGGCATGCGGAAGTGGTCCGCACGCTGCTTGACCACAGGGCATCGGTGAACAAGGCCAGCAAATACGGCAATACGGCCCTCACACGTGCCGGCGCCGGAGGCTACGTGGATGTGGCGAAATCGCTTCTGGACAGGGGAGCGGACATCAACTTTAAGAACAAGTATGGAAATACCGCGCTGATGGAAGCCGCGAGCATGGGGAGCCGTCGAGGTGAGTTGGCGGACCTGCTCATTTCCCGAGGAGCGTCCCTGGATACTCAGGACGAGGAGGGAGTCACCCCTCTGATGAGGGCAACCATGGGCGGGTACCTGGACATGGTGAAGAAACTGATCGAGCACAAGGCGAGTCTCGACATCCAGGACAGTTTCGGCAACACGGTCTTGATCAGAGCAGGTATTCTGGGGCTCATCGGTATGATCGGCACACTCCTGAAATCAGGGGCCGAACAGACAATCGATGTCCAAAACAAATACGGCAACACGGCCTTGATCGAGGCTGCTCTCGGATGGCGCCTGGACGCGGTTCGACTCCTTCTGGAAAACGGAGCAGCGGTGAAATCTCCAACAATCACGGGATGACGGCTCTGGCCTACGCCGAGTTGCAGGGTTACAACGATGTGGCTGAAGCCCTAAGGGCCGGTGGAGCGGTCTGAAGCCAAGGCATTGCCTGTGGGTGGAGCGCATACTCGGGGTCCAGGTGAAAAAGTGGATGAATCCAATAACGATGAATTGACTCTGCTCTCGCGGGGACATTCGGATTATCCGGACAGTCCGGAGAAGGCGAGACTGGAGACATTTGCCAACAAGTACCCGTCTCGGGACTATACGGTTGAGTTTGATTGTCCGGAATTCACCAGCGTTTGCCCGGTCACCGGGCAGCCGGATTTCGCCCGTATCATTATCAGATACGTCCCCGACATGAAGTGCGTTGAATCCAAATCCCTGAAGCTGTACCTGGTTTCCTTCAGGAACACCGGAATGTTTCACGAGGAGATCACCAATAGAATACTGGACGATCTGGTGGCCGTGTGCGAGCCCAGGTGGGTCAGGGTCAGAGGCATGATGAACCCCAGGGGAGGCATATCAATAGACGTTGCAGCCCAATACTGCAAGCCGGGCTACAGCGGACCATCCGGGACGTTTGGACACGAAGCCGACCAATGATCGGGCAGGGGCCCTTACAGGGAGACGGACTGACATTGTGCCGATGAGGACACCAGGTGACACTTTGTTGCGATTACAAAAGTGCTGACCGGCCGCAACTCGGGGCCGGCCTTTTGGAAGCGGATAAACTGGTCTTCAATTCCAGGCCCGGATTCAAACCCAAGATCGTATCTTTCACACTCAAAGCGCGCGATTGCATCTGGATCAGGGGAGCTTCAGGCGAGGGCAAGACCACCCTACTCAGAACAATCGCCAGACTGATTGTGCCGGCCCGCGGTCGCATGCTGCTCGAAGGTGTGCCGTGGGAGGAGTTCCCGGCTGCGGAATGGCGCTGCCGAGTAATCTATCTCCACCAGAAGGCGGTCCTATTCCCCGGTAAGGTCCGGACCAATCTGGAAAGGGCTTTCTCCTTTCGCAGCCGTACCTCGGACAGGCTCGACATTGAGCGGGCTCGCACTGAACTCCTATCCTTTCTGCTTCCCGATGACATTTTGGAAAGGGATTCGCTTACCTTGTCCGTGGGCGAGGCGTCCAGGGTGGCTCTTGTGCGGGCCTTGATGGTCAATCCCGAGGTTCTTCTGCTGGACGAGGTGACCGCGGCACTCGATACACGGAGTCGCGACGCTGTGGTCTCTCGCTTGCGAGAGTGGGTGGCATCGGGAACCCGCGGACTGGTCTGGGTTGCTCATGATGATGCTCTGCTGAAACTAATGCCGGGAACGGAGATCTCGCTCGATGACCTTGAACGGGACTCGGATTGACCAGAACTTTCCGAATTGGGTCGGTGTGCGGCCGCCCCAGGAAATCCCCCTAACCCCCATATGCGTTAACTTAGGGCTCGTCCCGAAATAGGTACTACAACCTATGAATCCTGAAACCTTCCCGGAACTTATTACCGTCATTCCAGAGCCTGCCCCGGACTCCGATCCGGGGAAAGCCGGAATCCAGGCTTCTTCAAGACTTTCTGGACCCCGGCTTTCGCCGGGGTGACGACACAGTGGGAATTGAGACGTTTATTTTCTGACAAGCCCTTACCTTTTAATTAATCGGCCTCAGGTTGCTGTACTAGTTCGTGAAGGGCCTCCATTAGTTCCGGAACATCGACCGGCTTTGTAAGAATTCGGTCCACGCCCGATTTCTTCATCTTTTCAGTTTCTCCGACTTGGTCCCCCCAGCCGGTCAATACCACAAAAGGGGTCTTGGGAACCCCTCTTTGCCGACATATTTCCCGAAGTTGTTCAGCCACATCCCATCCGGTCATCCCAGGCATTCCAAGGTCACAGATCACCACGTCCACCGGGTTGTCCTTGAACGTTCGGATTCCTTCCTGACCGGATAGGGCCGCAAGAACAGTGTGATTGAATTCCCTAAGCGTATCAGCGAGTAGGTCGACAAGTGGTTCAGAATCATCTATTGCAAGGATTCTGAGAGCATTTTGGTCAGTCGTCTTGAACGCCGGCCTGCTTTCCCGGACAAGCTCCCGCGCCTTCGGTAGCACTACGGTAAAGGTGCTACCCTCTCCTTCTATGCTGTCCACCACTATCTCGCCCCCATGTCGCTTGACAATCGCCTGACTGGTGGACAAGCCCAGCCCCGTTCCAACCGACATCTTGGTAGTAAAGAAAGGAACAAAGAGTTGGCCGAGGTCCTTTTGCGGTATGCCGACACCTGTGTCCCGCACCCGGAGAACAACCCGGTTCTCTTGGATGTAGGTCGCCACCAATATTTCCCCACCCTCAGGCAAGGCCTCTACCGCGTTCTTGATAAGATTTACTACTACCTCGAACATCTCATGCTTCTTGCCCGCGAGCACGCATCCATCGTTGAGACGGGGACGCAAATTGATTGCGATTCCCTGCTTTTGGGGGGTTGTCTTCCACCAAGTCTTTGTCAGCTCCGCAGCCTGTCTCGCCACGTCACCTATATCAAAGACTGAGTCTTCCGAGGAGTCGTCATCCGTACGAATGCCGGCAAAGCTCTGGACACGCCTCACGGTTTCCGCTCCGAATTCGCAACTCTCAAGAATTTGGTCAAGTTTGCGCTTGATTTCTCGATGATTACCCGATTCGAGATTCATGAGGGCCAATCGAGCTCCGCTCACGACAATTTGAAGCAAGTTGTTGAAATTGTGGGCCACTCCACCGGCAAGCTCACCAACCGCCTTGAGTCGCTCCGTTTGGAGCAGTAGACCTTCCGCCTTCTTCCGTTCTGCGATTTCCTGGTGAAGTCGCTTGTTGCTCGCGGTAAGTTCTGCGGTGCGCTCCTCCACCCGCTTCTCAAGTTCTTTCTGATATCTTTTGCTCAACTGTTGGTGTTTCTTCTCAAGAGTGAGATCTTCGATGAGCAACAGTATTGACCTCTCCTCGATGATCCTGATAGATCGAAAGGTCATCCGGCCCCATGTCCGGCTTTCCGCAATCTCCAGCAAGGATTCGGTTGTTTTCGGCTGTCTTGTGGAAAGAACCTCCTCTACGACTGACAGAACCCGCTCCGCCTCGGACGGAACAGCGAAAAGATCCCCAAAGGGGCGCCCTTGTATTCCTTTGTGTTGGGGGCTGATCTTCCCACAAGCTTGATTCGCAACCATTATGTCAAAAGATCGGTCGATCAACAGGGCCGGAATCGGGAGGGCTTGCACTAACCTACCGAAAGTGGTCCCCCAAATTCCTTCTCTGACGTCGAAACTACCGGATGAGGTTACATCACTGGTAAACAGGTTGTGGAGATCGATCGTCTCTGTGGAATCGGTTTCGGACACCAATCGATTCGGTGTTGTTTCCTCATCGAAAGAACCAGAATTCGGTGAATCTTGCTCTGGCATGGCCCGCCCCCATTTGTAGATCTGCAAACCGGCTTGGGTGGCTGCCACCTCGCCGCCCCGGTAGATTGTCCTAGGGGATTCAGCGCTCTTCTCAGGTTTGTGGTCCCCTGGAATCGCGGGTCGCATCCCACGGCCCAGAGGAAGACTTGGCGGCCGGGCCCAACACAGGGTTCTCTGTTTCGCCCGGGGCCAGGCTTTGTGCCGATAGAACCGGCAAACTCAGAAATATCAACGTGGCTTGCTCTTCACGGTTTCGCGGTTCCATTGTCTCAAGTATAGAACAATCGAACGAAGTTCTGAAGATTCCGCAGCGCGTCTTCCGAGATATCCGTAATTTCCTGTCCGGCTACAGGGTACTTGCTGTTCCTCCCCTTGGTCTTGACCCACCGGCAGCGAGTTTGAAACAATAGCGGATCAGCCGGGATGAGCTCGTCCAGCGAAAGACGAAAAGTCCTGACATCTCCGATTTTCGTCTCGATCCCTGCCACACGCAGACCGCTCTCCGAAATATCCCTCACAAGGCCCTTCACCCGTGATTCCGTGTCAATGATGAACAATGGGAACGTTATGTCTATTCTGGGGAATCGGCGAGATGAAATGATATCAGCTACCGCCCGGTACGCCGGAGACCGCTCATAGATCTCAGTGTGACTGACAACTTTGACTTCCACAAGCCTCCTGAACAGCTTTTGAAGCCCTTTGGATGAGGTCTGATATTTCACCATCAGCTCGGGGTCCGTCATCCCGGAGCGGATGTCACCGACAACCTCCCCAGCCGCAACCCGTAACTTGTGTGGCCTAGTGCCCGGTCCGTCTTGAGATTCCCCCCCACCATCCGCGTTGCCGCCCGTCACCAGCATGAGTTCCATTTCACAAAGGCAATCCTCACACGGCGGAGTAGGCTGCACCACATTAAGGGGAACAACTTCCAGACAGAGACACGTCGGACACTGATAGTGGCCGAGTTTGATTTCCGCTTCTGCCGTAGACATATTCGTTTCCGTCATGCTTGAGTTCATACCACTTGAATTGCCCGACGATCTGTCTGGCTGATTAGGAATCCCGCGGCGAGATTCTATACCCAAACCCAAACCCGGCGAATCCGGCGTACTCCCCAAGGCATTGCCAGCTCCTACTCTTGGCCGGCCAACGCTTCATCAGACTGCGCAGAGCCTGAGCGGGCGTCCGACCGAGTGTGAAGCGGATCAGTCAATTCTTGACAATTTGTGTAGCGTATCACCCGAATGGTGAACTGTCAAATGGGTCGAATCAAGGGGAACAATCCTTCACTTGGGAGGGGACTTGAAGCACGGAGGTCCTTTTTATGTGAAGTAATCTCTTGCCTTATGTCATAATTAATTTCATAAAAAAAGCCAAACACATTGACATTATGGCTGTTATGCTATATTCTTTTGCAAAAGAATCCGTGGAGACTACATGCCATGTTGACAAATTCCCCGAAATCCCTCATCGCCGCGACGCTCCTGGTCATAGGACTGGCAATAGTGTTTCCATACCAGCACTTCAATCCGTACCTCCCGGAAAATGTCCTGACCGCACAGCCTGATAATCCGTACAACCATTTGATGATCCTTCCGATTTCCCGGACAGCCTACCCGCCGTGTCCCACTTGCGGACCGGTCTGGGCACAGTATCCTGACCTTCCCCCCATTTGGCGTTCCATCAGGGGGCCGTTCGGAGTTCCTGTGCCTGTTCCTTAGGGCGCGTCACAAAATAAACCTAGCAAAACGATGCTGGGCCGATTGTAGGGGCAGACCCCGGATCGGCGTCCGGGGCAGGCTCTGCGTGTCTGCCCAAATGCAAGGCACACGCTGGTAGGAAAGGGCGGACACATAGGTCCGCCCCTACAGTAAGATGTAACAGTTATTTCCTGACGGGTCCTTAGTACACGAGTTCACAAACTCGATGTCGTACTGACCGCATCCAAACTTGTCATTGCGAGCGCCGCGAAGCAATCTCTCTCTTGCCAACCATGGTGATTGCTTCGGGCTTACGCCCTCGCAATGACAGTTTGTCCTTTGGCGGGCCCCTGTTCGAGCCGGGGGCAGCTCTATGTGTCCGCCCTTTCCCGCGTGTGCATCCCTACACTTGAATCAGCGACCTCACAATCGTGGGATCCGATCCATCGCAGAATAGACGGAAAAACTTCCTGCTCCACCCGCTTGCCTACCACAAGATCCATGTGCCCGTAATCTTCAGCGCATCCTGTATCTTTGCCGAGGATCTCGGTTTGCGGTTTTCCGGGCGATCCGGTGCTCCGGCGCTCCGGCGCCACCGCTTCAGGAGGGGCCATCTCATCCCTGGCCCCGGCCAGAATCAGAATGGGCACCTCGGTATCGTGCGAGGGGTCAAGATATCCTTCATGTCCGTTAGGGCCGAATACCCCTGTCTCCAGAAATCGTCCAAAATCTCCCCAGAGTTTGGAGGCAGTCACCAGTTCGGTGGCCAGGGCCATCACCCTCTTGGAGACTTCAGGCTCAATGTTGGGTGGATGGTAGACTGCGAGAAAGAAATTTGGAATCCGGTGAGCAAAAGGGACCATGATTTTCACCAGAAAGGGCAGGGGCAGGACAGGGAAATAGTGAAGCAGCCGCGCTGCTCTCAGGGCAAGCTTGTACCACGGGTTTTGCATTTGAGACCAGTCCACCGGGGAGCCCAGCGTCACTGCAGATTGGATGCCCGAGGCATCGTTTCCGGCAAGATATGCCCTGATGAGCATTCCTCCCATACTGTGCCCCACCCAGTGGACCGCTGGAGCTTGTGTCCGCTGCGTTACGTGAGCGACGACAGCGGGGACATCTCTTCTCAGGTGGTCTTCGAAATCCCAGGAATACGGCATACCAGACGCCCAGAGTCGTGGGCGATCACTCGCCCCGGAGCCCCTCAATTCCGAAACCCAGACATCCCGGCCTTGATCGCGCAGGAACCGAGCCAAAGACGGGGCCCCCGGAAGATCAAAGGTGAAACGGTTGGAACTCAGTCCGTGACAGAGAATCACCGGCAGGCCTACGGGTTCCCCTTCGGGTCGGTATCTGAGAACGGCCAGGCGCCGGCCGTCATCTGTGCGACAATAGGAGACCTCGTCCTCCTCAGTGGGCGCCCAATAGAACCACCGCCAGAAATGCGCGGTCGCCATTATTGCGGCAATGACAAAGACCACGGAAAAAAACAGCGTGAGAAAGAATTGGATCATCGTGTCCGCCTGTAATAGAGATCTTGCCGGTTGCAAAGCCGGCCTGTATCAGACCCGCGTGTCCGGACAATTCGGGATTATAGTCGTTGGGCACGAAAGTGTCCACTCCCGGGAGGAAAGGAGCAATGTGCCCGGGCCAAACAGTGATTCCCGAGAGGATCGCGGGCAATTCACAGCCGCTGTGGATAACTTGACCGTAACCCTGTGGATAACTACCGCACGTATTTCGATCCATTAGATTTTCAGCAGACAGCCCCGTTTCAGGACAGTTGGAATTGTGTCATAATCTCAGATAGATGGCCCAAACCCAAAGATTATTTTGGAGGCGCGTTAATCCTAATCATACAGGACACTAAGTTATAAACACCTGTTGATAAATGATAATTGGGGAAGCCTGGGAAAACACTACGAATCACCTGATATTGGCAAATGTAAGCCTTCTGTTTCGCGAGGTGGATCTTCTCATCGAGCGTGTCATTGCGAGGAGTGGAACGACGAAGCAATCCCCATATTCACTGCCCTGGAGATTGCTTCGCTGCGCTCGCAATGACATCTTGCCACAGCCCGCCCGATGGCTGAATGGTTTACCTGAAAATAGATGAGCCGGGATGACCCTGACGCTTCGCCTTGCACCGACTATCCAAGAGGGCGACGCATGCGTAGCCCCTACGGCCGGGACCCGGCGAAATGCTGCCGCATTCCGAATTCTGCGCGGGACCCACGACTTTGCGGACATTTTCATACTTCGTTGTGCCCGGTGCCCGGCCGGGCATGTTGGTTACCATGAAATGGCAAACCGGCTTGCAAAACTTTCAGACTCTTGGTACAGTCCTGATAGCTATTTTGGTTGTTTTTTCAGGAAGTTTGTGTCGGGGCGTCCGCCGCGGGAACGATCTGGGGGATTGCTCGGAAATGGGGCTCCGACGCTGGTGGATGCGCTTTTATGCTTGACTAATCTCCGTGGAGGGTAGGTTGCTCTCACGAGTGCACTCCGGATCGCTCATCGGGATAGATGCACATCCTGTTGAGGTGGAGATCGACGTGTATCCGGGTTTGCCTTCAATCGCGGTGGTGGGTCTTCCTGACAGCGCGGTCAAGGAGAGTACCGCACGTGTGAAGTCAGCCATTGTGAACAGTGGCTATCCTTTCCCAGCTCGCCGAATCACCGTCAATCTTGCTCCCGCTGATCTGAAAAAGGAAGGCTCCGGCTTCGACCTGCCCATTGCCTTGGGGATACTCACTGCGCTGGACCTGGTCCCTTTGGACAAGCTCACAGACTATATGGTCGTGGGGGAACTCTCGTTGGATGGACGAGTCAAAGCGGTGAAAGGGGCTCTTTCTCTTGCATTGGCCGCACGGGAGCATGGCTTTAAGGGATTGTTTCTGCCTGAAGTGAATGCGGAAGAGGCCGCGGTCGTGGAAGGCATCGACGTGTACGGAGTTTCTCGTCTGCTGACCACTGCGGGTTTCCTGGTGGATCGCGTCCCCCTGGAGCCCACCAGGGGAAACATCCAGGACAGCCTGGACCGCCTGGGTGAGTACCCGCTGGATTTCAATGAAATCAAGGGGCAGGATCACGCCAAGCGCGCGGTGGAGGTGGCCGCGGCCGGAGGTCACAATGTGCTCATGATCGGTCCGCCCGGTTCCGGAAAGACCATGCTTGCCCAGAGACTCCCCACGATCCTGCCCAAGCCGGTCTTTGAAGAGGCCCTTGAGACTACGAAGATTTATTCGTCGTTGGGGCTGATTGGAACCAACGGCCCTGTGATCAGCACCCGGCCGTTCCGATCTCCCCATCATACCGTGTCAGACGCGGGACTGATAGGCGGAGGCCGAATTCCGAGGCCTGGGGAGGTTTCTCTTGCCCATAACGGAGTGCTCTTCCTCGACGAGTTGCCTGAGTTCCGCAAGAACGTGCTGGAAGTGCTTCGCCAACCCCTCGAAGAAGGACAAGTCACCATTTCCAGATCCCAGATGGCGGTCACCTTCCCCACCCGATTCATGTTGATAGGCGCGATGAACCCGTGCCCATGCGGGTACCGGGGTGATCCCAAACGTGAGTGTACATGCTCCGCCCTGGCAATCCAAAGGTACTGGAGCAAGATCTCCGGCCCGCTCCTGGACCGGATAGACATCCACCTGGAGGTCCCGTCGATCGCGTGGAAAGACATGACAGCAAAGGCTGAAGGCGAATCTTCCGAGAACATCAGGCAAAGGGTGGACAAGGCCCGCCAAATCCAGTTGGATCGTCTGCAAGGGCTCGGAATCTATTCCAACGCTCACATGGGAACCAGGCATCTCAAGGAATTCTGCCCGCTCGACAAGGAATCCATGTCTGTGCTGGAAAGGGCTGTGGATGTGCTCGGTCTTTCGGCCCGGGCCTATCACCGCATCCTCAAGATTTCCCGCACCATCGCTGACCTGGAAGCCGCCCGAGACATCACATCAGCCCACGTCTCAGAAGCCATTCAATATCGAACACTGGATAGACGGATGGATTGATAGAAATCGGAATTGGGGATGGTGTGACCGGAATACCGCTGCTTAAGGCCGGACTTGCAGGTGGTTTCGACGATCGCGTCAAACAGTTCCATCCTCAAGGATCTCGAATACAGGTCCACTGAGCCAAGAGGTGCTTGCAGAGCAAACGAAATCCAATGCCGCAATTGAAGAAAGAGTCTCATGGCGTAGACATCAAGACCAGAAACTGGTATGTGACTGGACACAAAAAGGAAAGTGTCTAAATCAGGAGACGCTATGGAGGCGAAGCAACAGGCATTTGATTTCAGCCCCGTGGCTAATGAAAATCGCACACCTACCGACAGCAATGACGATCCGGTTTGGCCGCCGTCCAAGGCGGATGATGGTTCACGATTGACTGGATTACCGCAGGACTTGCTGAATATCAGCAACAAGGTTCGCAGCAATCTAATGGGTTGGAGGGGCCAATTCTCTCCACAACTGATAGAAGCCATACTCAAGGCATACGCTCCAACCGATGGACTCGTACTCGACCCTTTTGTCGGTAGCGGAACAGTTCTCTGCGAATCTGCCCGTCTCAACTTCAGCGCTTTTGGCGCAGAGATCAATCCTGCCGCCATCAAGCTTGCTCAGGTCTACTATTTCATGAATATGCCTATGGAGGAACGCATGGGCCTCCTGCAATCTCTTGACTCGAAGATCCGTTCTATGCCGCATCCCGGTCTCGATGATCTTAGTCAATGCATCCATGAGGATGATGCCAAGAATGATCTCATAGATCTCTACCATAGGTTGCCTGAATCTTCAGAGAAGACCTTAATGGAGACCTTGGTAGTGACCCTAGATTTTCATAGCGAGGCGATTCCGTTCAGCCGCGTGATCTCAAAATGGAAAGCCCTCCAAGAAATCGTGGCCGGCCTGCCGTACTCCTTGAAACCCATAAGCCTTGAACTCTGCGACGCTAGATGTCTTCCACTGGATTCTGACTCGGTTGACATTGTCATTACTTCTCCTCCGTACATCAATGTGTTTAATTATCATCAACAATACCGGGTATCTATGGAGGCGCTTGGCTGGCGCCCACTCCGAATGGCCCGATCTGAAATTGGCTCCAATAGAAAACACCGTCAAAACAGGTTCCTGACAGTCATCCAGTACTGCCTGGATATGACTGATACCTTGCTGGAGATTCAGCGCGTCTCCAAGACCTCCGCACATATCGTCATGGTGGTGGGCAGGGAGTCCAACGTTCGTAAGACACCGTTTTTTAATGGAGACATCGTGGAGAATCTCGCTTCCGGATGTACTCAACTCCGATGCGCCTTGCGGCAAGAGCGTGTTTTTAAGAACAAATTCGGAAAAATGATCAGGGAGGACGTTCTCCACCTTGTCCTTGACCGTCAAGCAAGCGGGGAACCTCAAACACACCCAAAAGAAGTGGCAAGGGAAGTCCTCGAATCCGCGAAGTCCACGGCGCCGGAGGAGTCGATTCCTGATCTGTGCCTCGCTCTCAAGTCAGTGGATCTCGTCAAGCCGTCGCCAATCTGTAAACCAGCAGTAGCCAAGGAGGTCTGAATAAATGCCGATGCCTCAACCTCATTTGGAGAAATTGAACGCCACCCTGGCAAACACCAAGCTTCCTGCGGTAGATAAACCACGCGTGCAGGCCGCTATAGAGCGATATGGTCAATGGTTGTCAGACCTCAATCAAGCTATAAGCCATCCATCGGAAGATCTTCTCGCAGAGATGGTGAGATTGATGAACGACTACAAGACCTACGTTGATGTTGATTTGATTTTTGACAGCACCGAGAATTTCCTTTACAGACAAAAAGGTCAGTTAAAACTGGATAATAGCATTATTGAAGAGTTTCTTCCTTGGTTGGTACGGCCCCCTCTCGTGTCAAATCTGGGCGATGATGTCTTCGTAGGGCCGAAGCGGTGTTTCTCTGCCATATACTTCATGTCCGGAATAACGCGACCAGAACGAGGTGGTGGGCTAAAAATCCGGGCGAAGGATCAGGACTTCACCGTCAGCAGAAGACTGTATGTGAGAACCTCTCATAGAGAAGACTTTGCTTCATTTGCTCAGGATAACACTTATTTGGCATATATTGCTGCTGAAATGAAGACCAATCTTGATAAGACGATGTTCCAGGAAGCTTGTGCTACCGCCCATGATGTAAAGTCGGCTGTGCCCGGGTCAAAATACTATCTGATATGCGAGTGGCTGGACATGACTCCATTGAGTACTGCCCCTACGGACATTGACGAAGCGCTGATAATGAGGAAGGCCAAAAGGGTCAATTCGAATGTGCGGAAGCACTTTTCCACAAGTGCCGGAAGGCAGGATGCGAGAGCGATGTTCACGGACTACCTCAGCGTAAACCCGCTTCGAGTTGAAGTGTTTCAGAGACTTCTGGATCATATCAACGGCCTACTCGATGAGACCGAACCCGTTGAGGCTGATGTTCTGGAGCAAGGTTTTTTCTAATAACCGATGCTGAGATTCTCTTGTGGATGGCCATTCTGGGAATTCCGGGGACACCTTACTCAATTATTGACCAAAATGTCTATGAATTCCCGATTCGGTTCAAGCGAACAACTCTTGTTGGGTTTACTTGGTCCAAATGGTGTGAGTGGGGGTCAGGCTTGACATATTTGTATTTGTGCCAGATCTTCTCTTACCCTCTCAAGTTCTGCCGCAAGACGGGGATTCGTTTCCGCACGTTTGCGCAGACGATTGATCGCTTGACTCCTTCCTCCAACAGATCTTAGAAACGAATCCGGTCCGGCTCGTCAAGGAAAATATCCTGGCCGCCGTTCCCAAGCAGCATCACATGATAGACAGCGCCCGGATAGTGAATGCATGCTCTCCGTGCCATTCTTGGCACTTTATGCCCTCAAATCCATATATCAAGCCTGACCCCAAAATGACAAAACACACCGGAATTCCTCGGAATTCCTCCGATCAAAATGGTAGCCCTGTCATTCCTGGTGGTTGCAGGAAATCAGTGTCATGCTATAATAAGTCAGTGGTATTCACTTGATCATCTCTGCCATTGTGAGTAGGTTTCTGAGCGGAGCCGGTCGTCTGCAACGTCAGCCGGTTCCGGTGAGTCGCCTGGACGCTTCATCCGATTGTGCGCAGGCGAAATAGAGCCTATTCGCTATGTGCAATGATCGACCGATGACTTCCGGCTCAAGTCCTCGGCTCTTTTTGAGGAGAGAAACACGAACCTTTCAGGGGCGGCAGCCCTTTTTTCCGGAGGAGTTATGCGCGGAACCAAAACGCCTGCCAAGAAAGTAGCATCCGGTGTCAAGCAACTGGACCGCACCCTTGGTGGACTTCTGGTAGGAGACAACGTAATCTGGTACGACCACGCCGGCAGCCTGGCTTGGCCTTTCTGCCTGAATCTTATCCAGGCTTCTCAGGCCCGAAACAAGCCGGTGATATTCGTGAGTTTCGACCAATCCCCGCGTAATCTTGTGGAAAAACTAGGGCCGCTGGCCGAGAGCCCTTTGCTGACGATACTGGATTGCTTTTCATGGGGTAAAGGTGGGGGCTCAGACGTTTTCCTGCGGTTCTATTATGACATCCGTCCTGATTGGCCTTGCCGCATCATCAGAGTCGATGACCCCAAGCAAGCTTCCCAGGTGATGGACATTATCTACGGATTGATTTCTCAGTTCAACCAGGATGTGCGTTTGGTCTTTGAAAGCATGACGGGCATGCAGGAACTTTGGGGAGGCGAGGATCAGTTACTGCATTTCTATGCTCACTCCTGCCCGCGGCTATACGAACTCAACACCATCGCCTACTGGATTGTGGAGAAAGAAGCGCATTCGACTCGGCTGAGAGCTCAGGTCAATCAAATTGCTCAGGTTGCCATCGAACTGTCCATAAGAAGAGGCACGACTTTTCTCAATATATTGAAAGCGGACCGCCGCGGCACGGAAAACCTTCACAAGCCCTTCAAATACTGGACAAAAGACTCCGCGATCACCCTTGAGAATGAAGACCGCGTTCTGGGAAACCTGCAAGTCGGCCAAAAGATAAAAGAAGTGCGAATGAAGAGAGCATTATCTCAGAGCGAATTGGCAAAACTGGTGGGAGTGACGTCGAGCACGATTTCCCAGGTCGAAAGCAACCTGTTCTATCCTTCTCTCCCAGCGTTGGCGAAAATGGCCGAAGTGTTATCGGTTCACGTAAGCTCTCTGTTCAGCGCTGAGCCTGCCTCGACTCAAAAGGTCGTTTTTTCACCTTCAGACTCCATGCCTATCCGGCTTCAGGATGTGCCATCCGAAACAGTTTCGGCTCGAATATTGACCCCGGTGGATTTTCCCGCCAAATGCGAACTCAATTTGCTTGAGATCCAGCCGGGGAAAAAGCTATCACACCATTTCTTTTCGCATAAGGGTGAAGAGGTTGGCTATGTGCTTTCAGGAAGATTGCAGATGAGTCTGGGGAATTCTGTTCATGAGCTAAGATCTGGTGATGCATTGTACCTATCCTCGGAAATCCCATCTCAATGGGTGAATCCAGGACCGAGCGTGGCGCAGTTGCTGTGGGTTTCTCTTCGGACAGACCGAGAGGAGTGACGGGAACCAGGTCTTATGCTCCCCTGTCAGGCTGGACTGTCAATCGCTAACGGCCATAGAGATGTGAAGGCGCATCCGTATAACATCGAGAGCAAAGATTCATGGTAACCGTTCACCGTGAACCGTACAAGCTCCCGGAATTACGTATGGGGGAGGTTTGAAGGGGGAGCTACTTGGCGTAGGGCCAATTCACGAGCCGGTTGGTGTGGGAGCTTCGAGAAAGGTTTTGGGTTTATGCTTTGCACGGGGACACGGGGATATCGAGGGATGGCCCTACTTGGTCGAAGAACGGATATATCGTGGAGAACCTATTGACACCACGTCGAGTGGGCCCTCCATACTCACCGGGATCAGAACCGCTTCAAGCCCGGTGAACCATTACGATTCATGGATAGAATGACCACTCTTTTCTGGGTGCCGCTACTTCCCGTCATAAGCTGTGCGGCACATGAGAGTTCCTTATCCTGGATATCCGAGCAGCTTGAGTCCTCAATTCCGTACAATCTTCGCCCTTCCGACCGACGTCGGTACGTCCGGAAAGCGTCCCAGTCTTTGTTTATATGGACGGCCGGCAGACGCATCACACTCTCGGCTTCCTGGATCGTCCAGATCATTCCTGTCAGCTCCAATCTGTCATTGATGAGATTCCGGCATACCCCTTCAATGACTCCGCTGCCGATGGGGTATCCTTTTGCCAAACAGATCTCGTAGCGCATGTGTTTGCGGTTTCGTTCAAGATATCGGATGACCTGTTCGAGGCAACGCTTCTTATACCGACTCGCCATCTGACAAGTAGTACTTACAGGCCTTCTATGGGGGATGCTCGAAGGGGGAGCTACTCGGCGCAGTGCCAATTTTCGAGCCGGTTGGTGTGGGAGCTTCATTGTTAGTCGGTAGCGGCCCGCCGCGCGTGAGTACTTCCGGAACTCTGGCGCAGTGTGGCGCTCTTGACGCGCATGTCCGAGGCGAAGCCCCGGACTGCCGATCAAAACCGAGCGCTTTCATGAGAAACCCGGATTACAAAGCAATTTGTGAAATAGGAGCAGTGAATGATGAAGGCGGCGTCAACCGCGGTTTCCATTGGCGGCCATCGGGTGGCCCAAAGCGGAGCCATGGGCCTTCTATCCGGAGGTGAAGCGCCCGGGATCGCGGAAACCTTTTCGATGATCCCGGGGTTGACGCGCGCCGGCCACGGCATACGCGGAAGTTGTTCATCATAACTGATCAGAGAGCGCGGGAACGGCCCTTGCAGCCGCAATAGGAGGCCTGCGCGGGCGGAGACACCGGCATCCTCGACAGGAGGGGCGCAGAAAAATTTGCGACGGTTAGATTTTTTCGCTTGTTCGCGCCCGGCGCGTAGTGTATCGTTAAGTGCTGCTTAATCCGGCTGCGTGGTACTAGGTGAGACTGAGAGCCTCTTTGTGGCTTAGGAAGCTAAATGGCAGGAGGCCAGGAAAGACGCGGAGACGGGGGTATCCGACCTTTAGCGAAGTCCGGCTGCCACGCGGAGGTTTTCATTTGTATGTGGTGTCAGTTAAGCTGAAAGGCCATGACTCATGATGTGGTACCACTGAGTACCATCTGCGACCGCAGAGAAAACAGGCGTAAAAAGCCAAGAGAGGAGGGCGAGATGGAATTCTTACTCGCAGGAGGAGCGTGGATGCCCCTCTCGGATACCCAATTCATCATAGAGAAGTGGGTTCCTGAAGAGGACCAGTGGCTCGAACTCGAGCGGGATGCCCCGTCAAATGGCGCCAGACCGTGGGCTATCCATCCTTACTATCGCGTCCTCAATCTGGATGGCACAGAGTTGATGGACACTACCGACTGGTCGCACGTGGTGGGATTTCTCCAGGCGGTTTTAGGCGAAGAGGAGATTCCTGACGATTTTTCTGTAGACCCCAGCCAACAGCGGCCCGGTGGCCGGATTTGGTGATGAGGTCGATGTATGCTCCGCTCCGCGCAGCTATTTCATAATTCACATGAAGAGTGAGGTAACACATTGAAAACGTTGATGCATGCGGTCAAGAAAGATCCTGAAGAATTCATGGAGTATGTGATCAGGAAAGATCCCGAAGAAAATGAATTCCATCAGACTGTTTCGGAGGTACTGGAATCCATAAGACCGGTTATGGAGCGGAATCCACACCATCTCCGCGCCAAAATCCTCGAAAGGCTGATCGAACCTGAACGAGTGATCAGTTTTCGAGTGTCCTGGGTAGACGATCAAGGCGAAATCCAGGTTAACCGCGGCTTCCGCATACAGATGAACAGCGCATTGGGACCTTACAAGGGTGGATTGCGGTTCCATCCGTCGGTGAACCTGAGCATAATGAAATTTCTCGCTTTTGAACAAATGTTCAAAAACGCTTTGACCACACTGGCCATGGGCGCGGGAAAAGGTGGCTCAGATTTTGACCCCAAAGGGAAGTCGGATATGGAAGTAATGCGCTTTTGCCAAAGCTTCATGACCGAACTCTTCCGACATATCGGCCCTGATACCGATGTCCCGGCCGGCGATATCGGAGTGGGCGCTCGCGAAATAGGCTTTCTTTTCGGCCAATATAAGAGGCTCACGAATGAGGTCACCGGGGTCTTGACCGGCAAGAATCCAAATTGGGGTGGGAGTCTGATTCGGCCCCAGGCCACCGGTTACGGATGCGTGTACTTCGCTGCGGAGATGCTGGCGACCAAGGGCCAAAGGTTGGAAGGGAAAACCTGTCTGGTCTCGGGATCGGGAAATGTGGCCCAGTATGCGATGGAAAAACTTGTGGATCTCGGGGCCAAGCCTATCACATTCAGTGACTCATTAGGCTATATCTACGATGAAGAAGGCGTAGACCGAGAGAAGCTGGAATTCATAATGTTCCTCAAGAATGTGCGGCGGGGCCGAGTCCGGGAATATGTCGAGAAATACCCGAATGCCGTGTATACGCCGACCAATCCTGTGGACGGCCGTGATTGGCCTTGGAGCCACGCCGCAGACTGCGCGTTTCCCTGCGCCACGCAAAATGAGATCGACGAGAGAGACGCCGTCAACATGGTGAGAAACGGGGTGAAGTTGGTGAGCGAGGGCGCTAACATGCCCACGCGGCCCGAAGCTGTGGCTGTCCTCCTGGACAATAGGCTCTTGTTTGGTCCCGGAAAAGCCGCAAACGCCGGCGGAGTGGCCGTGAGCGGCCTGGAGATGGCCCAAAACAGCATGCGCCTTTCCTGGTCGAGAGAAGAGGTTGACTCCCGATTACATTCGATCATGAAAACCATTCATGAGACCTGCCTGGACGCGGCCGCCGAGTACGGCCAGCCAGGAAACTACGCAATGGGAGCCAATATCGCTGGTTTCACCAAGGTAGTCGAAAGCATGCTGGATCAGGGGGTCACCTGATCCCGGAAATCTCTCCCTCCAAGAATTGTGGCAGCGTCAGGCACAGGGAACGCTTGCGCGGCCGATCTCAAAATAAAATCCGAGAGGACCTTTGTGCCGCCTGCGCCGGTGAAGTCTGTGTACGGTTCAACTCTATAGATACCGACAGCGAGTTTTGCGCCTGAAAATTCGCAGGCTCAAGGCATGGCCCGGCTAATGACCAGATCACCCGCGATCTTGGCGCGAAAGTCAATCTCGCTCACACACTATAGAATAATGTCGATTCGATCCGAACTTCTCCTATGACACCCTTGTGGGGCTATCGTGATTATCGCTCCAGGGCCCCAAGGCCGTTGGAGGGAGCACCCAGAAGAATCAGCTTAAAGGAGGCTCCCCGGGGACGAACAAATGCTCACTGCGGCTTCAGGGCGCGCAGGGAGAAGGAGTCGTCTCCATGTCGCTGCGGCAGGGTTAGTAGAACTAACGTGGAATGACGCCTTGTAATGCAAACTAACCCGCCTTTCGCAGAATGGCCGCGCAAATCAATGATGTCGGGTAGTTACTCCAGGTTATTTTGGGTCGAATGATCTGTTCGGGTACGCAGAGCAGTTCGTAGAGTTCTGTGTCGGAATTCCTGCCGAATGTTCTGTCGATGGAAACAATGAGCTTGCCGATGTGGTGTGGGGCCGGTAAGAGAAATCATGCAGGCGACCACCTTTTCAGACTTTGATGAAGGATACGAGTGGCTCTGCCGATCAAAAAAGAACCCCCAACGTCAAGGTGAGGATGATTGGGGGGAGGATATGGATATGAGTTGAGTCGTCGCTCTATGGCCAACGGGTTCGTGCTAAAGCGGAGTCGCCTGTTGACAGGTCAAGAAATCCAAGGCATAAGCATCTCACGTATCAAACTCTCGGGCTTTATGAGCTAGAGCCGCGGCATCGAAGGATGAAGCGGCTTGGAGAGTCACCTAATTAATAAAACTCGAACCCTATGCACCCACCATCACCGATGACGATGTTGGCGGAGCCACTATTATAATTAAACCACCATCGAGAAGCACCGCCATAAGAAGGATCGCAGTTTGCATTAGGGATGTCCATTGGTCCGCTGTCTCCACTAGTCGCTCCAAAATCCACCGCCGCCGCTGGAGGGGACAACCATGTTAAATACCCCCCCTCCTCAACGAACACTAACTGACTCACGCTAGGACCGGATGTTACCCCGCACCATGTGACGCGAACCCCCCGCCGTACACAAGATTACCCGCGGTCGGCCCAGGAAAATGGATATCTGGCGATGGTCCGTATGTGCCGGGGCCTAATATAAACCCTCCATTGCATGAGCACCCCCCCCCCTTCCCCCGCCGGGGTGGCCGCCCGTGAGAGGAGGACCGCTGCCGGCGCATGCCAGTTCCTCTTTACCTCATCCGTGAGCAACCCTCTCAGGTTTCTCGGACTCCTGAAGATCGGCTCGGGCATGATGAACGGGCTCTACCCCCAAGGAGGTTCTCGACCTGAAGTCCAACGTTCACGAACGCGCCAACGGTGTGATACGTGGCGTTGATCCTATCATCACCAGCCTCATACTTGAGCGAGAACATGCCGTCACGCGTCTTGAGTTCCGCTCCGCCTCTAAGACCGTAGACACCACTTCCGGCGCTGAACCTGTAGCCCGTGACGCTCAAGCGCAAATCCGGCCCGCCGTTGTGCAACTCGTGAGAATACCTTGCTTCAAAGTCGAAGTTCGACGGTCCCCGCCTAAACGCATTGGCAAAGGTGTTCGCATTGAACAAATTCCCGTACCAGTTGAAGTTGAGATCCAAAGCGTCATTACCGGGAAGCAGCGCTGCGGTCTCAAACCCGAGCCCCCACGATCCATACCACTTATTGCCCAATTTCGTGGCGTCGTAGAACCCATTGACTCCCAGCAGTGTGTTATCACCGCGTAAAGTCCGAAAACCGCCGCCGAAAGAGAGATCAATCCTATTATTCGCGCCCCCCGTGACCGTTTTCCAGAAATCTTGAAACTCACCGCGGGCTTCACCAAAAGCAGCGGAATTCGTGCTCAGGCTTATGGGTAGCAGGAAACCGCACTGAGCCGACCCGAATTGACGGTCTTGCCAAAGCTGTACAGGTACCCGACCTGTAGATTGGGGATCTGTGGAAGAATTCCCTGGAATAGTTGAGGCGTGAGAAGGATTGAGTCGGAACTCCGAGGCCCCATAGCGCTCGGCAAGCCCAGTGGATTGGATGGAGCAAGGTCGAGTCCGCCCCCCGTACCACTGACGGCGCGCTGTATGGTGACTGAGGAAGTCCCTGAGACGATGCGACTCCCACTATAATCGGAATAAGAAAAACCGCCATGATAGCGGAAAATGACAACCGAGAACGACTCCAGACCATAAGATTTTCCTAAAACAACCAAAAGGCCCTCTTGGGAAACCTGGCGGCCGAAACGCCCTCCAGCCCAGCCGCGACCGTAAACGACTTTGCCCGCTACAGTGCAAGCAAAAAGCCCCAAGAATCATTCAGATAAACAAATCTACATCTTGACTGAGTACATTAACAAGGAAACCTGAGCGGTTGTCAAGCAAATTCGCGCTTGCACGTTCCCCGAATTCCGTGGTGTCCCCGGAATTCCGGGAATGTTGGCCTACCCCGCACAAATGCCGTGCTTAGCCCACAAAACTTACAGAAAGCACTCTGCGAGGGTGTAACTGAGTTGATTCACCTCAAAATCCGACTGCAAGCCATTTTGGGATTGTTAGACCCGATAACAGAGCCATCTGCTTCCGATTTCTCCCGATTGCACGGGATAGACATAATATCGTAGCAGGCTCAAGAACATTCTTCTAATAAACCTGCCTTCCTCAAGGAATCTACGATAGGGTAAAGTTCCCACACTGGCATCTTGATGAGATTACTAATATCGACTAGATCGTTATTCCCATCCGAATACGCGAGAAGATTCATCATCGATCTCACAGCTTCGCCAGACTTCTTTGTACTTAGCGTAGGATAAAGACCTCTTTTCCCCAACTGGGGCTCTCCCATACACTGCACATTGAATCTCCTATTTCGTTCAACCAGTTCAAGACATGCTTTGACGAACCGATAACTTTGCTCAAGTCCATCAGGCGTAACCAGATCCAAATTATCCAGAGACGTATGATATTCGGGATACTGGCCAAACTTAGTGCGGCATAGTGTGACCACTGGAAGATCGACTCCAGGGCTACAGTATTGCCGCTCGTCGCTACCTCTCTCCAAGAAAGAGTATCGTCGAAAATCTGGGTGCATCCAAGATAGTAAATTGATGACAACCTTTTCTGCCAGCGTGTTTCCATAGCGGGACTCCACGAAGGACCAAGTGCGCTCGTCGCCCAGGCATGAAAGATTGAATCCAACGATGACATTTCGTTTCATAATCTCGAAGTTTCTGCTGAGATAAACTATTGAACCGATGGTCTCAGGGATAAAGATAATGCGGTAAGTATAGCTGCGCGGTTGGCTCATTATCCACTTAGCCAAGAAGGTCATCACCACTGGACCAGATAGCTCATTATTAGCCATTGACGGGTGGCATATATATGTTGAAAGAAATACCTCCTCGTCCCTTTCTCCTGGAATCATCAATTCTCCGTAGGTCAGATGTCCGTCAGCGATTTCACTATCGATCACAACACGGTATCTACCCTCCTCAAGCATACGGCGTTTATTGTGGGTGAGGCAGAATCCCCAGTGCTCCCTGTAATATGAGGTCACGTAAGGAATTGCGTCAGGTTGCTCTTCGAGGCTGTGAACATGCTTATTTAGCTCCGCAAGGCTCATCCATCCGTCTACTGGACTTGAGTAACCGACGACGTGTAAGTTGTTCTCTTGAAAGTCCACGATCCTATTACCATGTTCATCCTTGATGAACGCATCACGAATATTCCATTCCTTTGGAACTGTCCAATCAAACGCCTGCGTACCACTTGGCACCTCGTGAATTCGCAGAGGAATGTGCTGACCGATGATGCGTAAGGTCTCGCGCACGCCTTCGCCCGTGATACTTCTACAGATAGGAAACAGATCTGACATCAGTTGATGGAGGTCTTGTCCTATTGATTCTTCTATAACCATTGTCAGACTCCTTGACCTGACCAAGAATCGTTTTCTCACTTCTCTTCTATTTGATAAAGCAGGCCGAGAGCTTTCCCCGATAGAATAATTTCAGAGACGAAAGCGTACATGTCATCGGCCCAAATTACTCTTAGTCCAGCCCGTTGCTTGGGACGATCTCCAGTGTAAAGACCTGCGGCCCAGAGCAAATCGCCCGTAGGATTTACGTGTGTCAGGACGCCTTGTTCGAGATCTCTTACGAAAAGACCATAGGTTCGTGTCGTAGTTTCACCATTAGAGTCTGTGTATGCACCTGTGAACTTCTTGTGATACCGATAAGGAACGTTGTGTAGTTCTTCTACATGGTGATAAAGTGTCATACTGTTTTGATCTTCAAGATCCAATACAGCTACCTTGCCATGCATCTCTCGTAACATTCCAAAAGGTGAATCTGGACCATACCCACTGAAGTTGTCCACATCAGCGAATTTGGAGGCGTTATTCCCGATTACTGCAAATGAATAGATGGGATGACCAGTCCTGACAGCGCTGGCATACTCGCGAGCAGCTTCCGTCAGCGCTCCCATATGCGAAGGGGTTTCTCGTATGTCAAAGGGAACACCCTTAGTGAAATCAAAATTGAATAGCGGAAAAAGCAGCGTTCCCTCAGGCCCAACGGCTTGGAGAAACGACTCAAGTACCTTCTGGGGCGTCGGATGCAATCCCCTATCACGGCATCGAGTCAGCGTTTGCTTAAGACTGCTGTGAACTAGTACTGTATCTCCTTCTTCGATACCGCACCTTATCCAATCCTGCGTCAAGATGTCAATGATCATAAGACAATCACCTCAGCCTACTTCGTTGGATTGCAGGGGTTCATTGCCTTTCGGTCCATAGCGCAGAAAAGCATCTCACTGTAAATCTCAAATTCTCATGATAACCCTGATGCTCCTTCTGTGCAAGGGTTTCACACCGCCGTCAAGGACAAACCCCTTATCTGACACAGAAATCGGAGTGTGATTGCTAAATTTCCTCATATCCCTTCAGATCAAACTATATCTATGGGTTTGTGGGTCTCTCCAGGGGGATAGACCTGATCAAAGACAAGAGGAGGTACAGACGCATGAACAAGACTTTGGCAACTGCTGTGTTCATGAATTCCGGGGACACCATACTCAATTGTTGACCAAGAGGTCTCTGAATTCCCAATTCGGTTCAAGCGAACAACTCTTGTTGGGTTTCCTTGGCCCAAATGGCGTGTGGTATCAATGCAGCTATTCCGGATGCGGGAACATTGGTGAGTTCTCTGGGTTCGATCTTGTGAAGACCGCCTCCGTAGGTACGACCCTCTCCAAGCATGGCATTTGCGGGGTTTTACCGAACCGGATCATAATTCATTTGTCTCGGAGGTTTGCGTAATCTGTTTGCACCCCCTGAAGGCGACCGGGACATCACATTAGCCCACGTCTCCGAAGCCATACAATACCGGACACTGGATAGAAGGATGGACTGACAGAGACCGGAAAGCGGAATTAAGTATGGTGTCCCCGGAATTCCGATTCCGATGTATCTTCAGCGGCGTATCCTTCCAAAGATCTGCGGTCGGGTGATAGTAGTGTGGATCGATTTCAAATCCTTCGGCCCTTGTGATGCGATCTGAGTGAAAGGTCTGCAACAAGGCCGAATAGAAGGCCCCGGTCCCGAATCCGGGATCCAAAAAGGAGATCTGGGCCCCGGACGGAAGGAGCCCCTTGGCGTAAGACAGCATTTCCGCCGCCAATTCATAAGGAGTCCCGAACTGTCCGAGACGGTTCCGCTCTTTTCCGGTCTTGGCGGCGTCCAATTCAGCTTGGAGTTCTTCTCTTCTGTTCTCGCGAGATGTCTGCATTTGCGCGCCTCATAGACCAAACTCGGGAATTCCGGAATCCCGCACTTCCTCGCAGCCCATTTCATCGGGGCACCGCAAGAACCAACTACAGTAGTGACGCGAACTCCTCCCTGGTCATGTCACAGTCATTGAGGATCTTATTCATGAGACCGGGACCAATATGTTCACCGGCGTGGACCGGAACCACGGTAATCCTCCCGTCCGGCTGCTTGAGCAAATGATGACTACCCCGAACCCGGGCAACCTGGAATCCAGCCTTGCGCAATGATGCCATGATTATACCGTGATCCGTTGTACTCCAATGAATTGGGAGACCGGCGCCGCGGCGTCTTGCTCTTCCCGGCACAGATCAATAGCCTCTCGGACACGCTCCATCAAGGTGTCCAAGGATCCAGCCTGAGTATGACAGCCGCGCAGGTCAGGTACGGTGGCCACATACAAGCCGTCCGCATCCTGTTCGATAATCACATTGAATTCTCGCTGCATGTTGGATCTCCTATGTTCCCCCTTGCGGGCCATGGTATCACACCACAGTTTGTTGAGGTGGTGGAATTCCATGCGCCATACGCTCAGCCCTTTTCCAAGAATTCTATCACAGAGGCAAAGCAAAGGAAATCGTGGTGTTCCGGGGACACCATACTCCATAATTGATCAAAATGTTTTTGGGGCTATGCTGCCAACTGAGTGACGTAATGTCCCAAAAGGTGGGCGCTACGTTTTGTACTGCCTCGCCATTTAACAAGTAAAATCTCGGGGCCTCCGATGGGGATGCTCGAAGGGGGAGATGGTCTCCCCCTTCGAGCATCCAGGCGCTGCAAGCGCGCCCCTAATGCGTATGTCCGAGGCGAAGCCACGGACTGGTTGTTGACACAGACCTCTGGAGCGGCAAACCCGGATTACAATAATATTCGCGAAATGGTATTAGTCGTTGGAATTTCCGGTCTCCAGCTTTTCCTTGAGTGTTCTTTCCACTTTGCATGACACGCCCGATCCCTCGATTGCGGTCTCAAAACATCCGTTGCAGGAAATGCACTTTGCTCGTTCCAGGTCCCCGTTCTTCCAGCGGTTGATTATGTGAGGTTCCCTTATAAATGGACGGCACATTGCGATGTAGTCGGCCTTGCCCTGGGAGAGGATGTCCGCAACAATACCCGGAGATCTTATTCCTCCGACTGTGACAATGGGAACGTTAACGGTTTCTTTGAAGCGACCGGCTAACTGGCTCAGGTATGCTTCGTCCTCTTCGGTCATTATCTTGGTTCGAGATGGAATCATCCCGTCGTATGCATCTCGGCTCCCCGCGCTTACTTCAATGGCGCCTATGCCGTCATCGGCCAACCGACGGGCCACCCGCAGCGATTCTTCCGGAACAAGACCGTCTTCGTAGTAATCGTGTCCACAGAGCTTAATGAGCACCTGGAAATCTCACCCACAGCGCCTCGCGCGGCTTCCAATGTCTCGCCCAGAAAACGATAACGCTGATCTATGTCTCCTCCGGATGCATCACCTCGCCTGTTCGAGGCCCCGGAGAGAAACTGGTTGATCCCATAACCATGGGCCCCATGAATCTGGATCCCATCAAAACCTGCTTTCTTGGACCGTGCCGCTGCCGCTGCATAGTCTTCTATGAGTCGGCCTATCTGGGGGAGCGTCATTGCCCTGGGAGTATTCCCGGTCATGGGGTCGGTTATGGCTGACGGTCCCCACAGGTCACCTTGTTCCGGGAATAGTTTCGGATTGGCCTTGGCTCCGGTGTGAGTCAATTGTGCGACCACCTTGCCGTTCTGAGCGTGAATCGCCGCAGCCATCCGGGTGAGCCCCTCTATCTGATCGTCGGTGTAGTTCCCGATCTGATAGACTATTGCAATGCCGTTTGGCGAAACGTACTGGAACCCGGTTATGATCAGCCCATGCCTCCTGTGGCCAGGTTGCCGTAGAATTCGACGGCTCTTTCAGTTACGTAGCCTCTTTTGTCGCCGACTCCGGACCATGTAGCGCTCCGCACGCTCCGGTTATTGAGGTCTAGAGATCCAATCGCGGTCTTTTCGAACAGTTCGGCCATCTATTCGCCTCCTAATAAGGATAGATCCAATGCAGTTTTTCGCAATCATCTGCCGGTATGTTAGCACAATCGGTTCGATGCACAGTCAAACAAGTAAGAATGAGCCCTGCCGGACAAGCCGACAGTGGCGCTCTGAATATGGATATCACTTGTTGAAACGCGACATGACATCGCAGGTGAATTTACTTGATTCTGACGGCTTCAGAAAGAGGTTTTCTTCTGAAGCAACCAGTATGATAGATTTGGAGACGGCATTTTCGTAATTATGCAACGGTCTTGCCATGTTGAGGACTCCGGGACGATTGCGGGACAAAGAATGGGGCCCGAGAACCGGATAAGTCTCCGCGTCTCCACCCGTGGGGATGCCGTTGAACGAAATGAACCGCATCTTTCGCGGTTTTTCCTCGACCGATTGGGTTCCCCGGTTTCACCGCATCCTAGGGAAATCCGCGACCGAAGTTATGACACCGACCATTTAGCAGAACACAGCCCGGTGGTGTTATGGGGGTCAGGCTTGACATATATGGATTTGTGCCAAGTCTTCTCTTACCCTCTCAAGTTCTGCCGCCAGACGGGGATTCGTTTCCGCACGTTTGCGCAGACGATTGATCGCTTGACTCCTTCCTCCAACAGACCGTAGAAACGAATCCGGTCCGGCTCGTCAAAGAAAATATCCTGGCCAACGTTCCAACACTTGATAGACAGGGCCCGGATAGTGAATGCGTGCTCTCCGTGCCATTCTTGGCAGTTTACACCCTCAAATCCACATATGTTAAGCCTGACCCCAACAATATGTTAAGCCTGACCCCAACACAATACACAACATGACCCCAACACACCGTGGAACTGGGGACACGACTCCGGCCCGGGCCAAAGCAACTCGCTGCCTCGCTCAGCAATATCTTAGATGGAAACACAAGAGCACAGTATCATCGGAACGCCTTTGTTTGGCGTCTTCCAGCCATTATCGGACAGGAGGCGGTGGAAATTGGGATTTCACCTTGACAAGATAGTTTAGGTGCTTTATAAAGACAATATGGAAACAAAGGAAGACCTTGTCAAAGCCGTAACAAGACAACTTCTGCGAATCCTCAACAAGCATTCGCGTATGGAGGAGCACTCCATTCGTTTCGACGAGGGTGTGGAAATGACCCCCAAGGAGATCCATACCGTTCAGGCAATAGGCGAGAACGAGCAGATCAACATCACAGGTGTTGCGGCCCATTTCGGCATCACCAAGAGTGCGGCTTCCCAAATGGTTGCCAAGTTGGTGGAAAAAGGTTTCGCGGAGAAAGAGCTGGCCGCCCACAGCCACAAAGAGTTACAGCTATCACTCACGGAATTGGGGTGGCGGGCTTTTCATGCTCACGAGCGGCTTCATGGGGCGCACATGGCGGACCTGATGAACCGTTTGAGCGCATTTACTCTGTCACAGGTGGCAACAACCTCGGCATTAGTGGAAGTAATTGAAAGCGTCATGGATGATCGCTTGGCCGAGAAGTAGTCTTTTTTTTTGGGCGAGTGGTTAAGGACCTTAACTAACAAAAGATCGATACGTTGGACAGTCGATCTATCCGCGGGTGGCATTCATATAACCACCGGCTCATTTAGTTGCGGAGAAACACAATGAACAGAAAATACTGTGTTCTTCTCGTTCTCCTTTTGGGCAGTGCGGGATTCATCGGTGTCAGAGTGAGTGCCTGGCATGGGTCGTCATCCGGCAAGCTGGAGTCCAAAAGAGGGTCCTCTCCGTCGCGGACCATCGTGCGACCCATTCCGACTGCTGTGGTGTACCGATTGTCCGCTACCAAAACTCGTACTTTCCCCGGTACTGTGCGCGCGAATCGCCGAGTCGAACTGGCCTTTTCGGTACCCGGGCTGTTGAAGGAGTTAAACGCCCAAGAGGGTCGAAGCCTACGAAAAGGCGACGTGCTGGCGGGGCTGGACCCCCGTGATTTCCAGTATGTGGTGGAGGTGGCAGCGGCAAAGCATGCAGACGCGCTGCGCACTTTTGAAAGGACTCGATCCTTGCGAGATAAGGGCGCTCTTCCCCAAGCAGAGTACGACAAAGCGGCAGCGGCCCATAACATCTCTAAGGCTGAGTTGCGTATTCGGGAAAAGGCCCTGGAGGACAGCGTGTTGCTTGCCCCGTTCGACGGCGTGGTCGCCAAGCGATACGTTGAAAAACATGAACATGTGAAAATCAGGCAACCCGTGGTTTCGTTTCAGGATATCTCATTGATCGAGGTGGTCATACAAGAGCCGGAAAGCCTTATCGCTCACGGAGGCGCTCACAGCCTCCGCAGGATTCAAGTCCGCTTTGATGCGGACGACGACCGTTGGTTCGACGCCTCCGTCCGTGAATCGCGGGCACAATCCGACTCCATAACCGGCACATATGATGTGGTAGTGGGTCTGACTCCGCCGGCTCATCTAAGAGTGTTGCCGGGCATGACCGCCACGGTGAGGGCCGAAACCGCGAATCCCGTTGAGGCGTCCGAATTGACCGTACAGACTACAGTCGCGCCCGCAGAAGCGGTTTGGAGTGGTAGCGACGGCAAATCATATGTCTGGATAATTAAACCCGATGGAGGGACCCCGCTGAAGAGAGAGGTTGCGGTTGGGGCCTTGCGCGAGAGCGGAGTCGAGATCCTTTCGGGCCTGGAACCTGGAGACCAAGTGGCGGTGGCGGGAGTACACACGCTGCGAGCGGACATGCAGGTCCGGCCAACCAGAGACGGTAAAGAGGGCCTGGACGGATGAATCTTGCCGGATATGCGATTAGATACAAAGCGATCACCCTTGTGTGCATTCTCCTTGTTACGGTAGGAGGATTGCTCGCTTACGGCAAGATAGGCCGGCTGGAAGACCCGGAGTTCACGATCAAAGAGGCGGTGATTTCTACCGAGTACCCGGGGGCTACTGCAGAAGAAGTGGAATTTGAGGTCACCGAACGGCTCGAGACGGCTGTGCAACAATTGAAGCAGCTGAAGGAGGTACGGTCCATCTCCCGGCCGGGCCTCTCATTCATATTTGCCGAGATGAAGGAAACCTACGACAAGGTTACACTCCCACAAGTATGGGACGAGCTCCGGCGGAAGGTCGGCGCGGCGGCACGTCAGTTGCCCCCGGGCTGCCGGGAACCACATGTAAACGATGACTTCGGTGACGTGTACGGCGTCTTCTTTGCCATCACGGGAGACGGATACTCTCAGCATGATCTGACGGAAATTGTGAAGGATTTGCGCCGGGAGATATTGATGTTCACGGACGTTGGGCGCATCGATTTCTGGGGACTTCAGTCCGAAGCCGTGTACCTGGAAATAGATCGGGCAAAACTGGCCCAATTGGGAATTGTGCCGACTGCCATCTTCGACGTTATCAGCCAACAGAACGTGGTTACCGAAGCGGGAAGGGTTGGAGTTGGATCTGAAGACGTTCGTCTGCGCGTGACCGGAGACTATTCGCGTTTACGGGATTTGGGGGACCAGCTGATCGAGGGAGGATCTGAAGGGCGCATGATCCGCCTGAAGGATGTTGCCCGAATCGAACGGGGATATGTCGATCCGCCCACGGAGATCCTACGGCACGATGGACTACCGGCAGTGGGACTCGGTATCTCGACGGTTTCCGGGGGCAATGTCATCGCCATGGGCAATTCGGTAAAGGAGAAGCTGGCGAAGTTAGAGGCGCGCATCCCTGTCGGCATTCAAATCCATGCCATCGCCCATCAGTCTGAAACCGTAAGGAAAGCGGTACGCGGGTTCGTATTGAATCTCGTCTCCGCAGTGGGGATCGTGATTCTTCTGTTGGTGCTGTTCATGGGCCTACGGGAAGGTTTCATCATCGGCGCGGTTCTTCTGTTGACCATTCTGGGCACGTTCATGGGTATGCAGGCTCTTGGAATAACCCTACAACGTATTTCGTTGGGGGCCCTCATAATTGCCCTGGGCATGCTGGTGGACAATGCTATTGTGGTGGCCGAGGGAATCGTTATCAAGGTACCTCAGGGAATTCCCCGAACAGAGGCGGCCGAACAAACGGTGCGAGAGACGCAATGGCCGATGCTGGGAGCGACCGGCATCGCCATCCTCGCCTTTGCTGCCATAACTCTTTCGGATGACATGACCGGCGAGTGGTTGAAAAGTCTTTTCCAAGTCATTTGCCTGTCCCTCGGACTCAGTTGGGTGCTTGCAATCACGGTCACGCCCTATTTGTGTGTCACTCTTTTGCCGGAAGCCGGACAGAGCGAGCAAGCACCTCATGCCAATTTGTTCTTCCGTATGTACAGGCGCTTTGTGGGAGCGTGCATCGATCATCGCCTGGTTTCCTTAACTGTTGTGACGGCCGTGTTGGTGTTCGCTATGTGGGGGTTCGGATTCGTGAAACAGGACTTCATGCCGGATATGAATCGTCCCCAATTCACCGTAGATATCTGGTTGCCGGAAGGTACGCGCATTGAGCAAACGGCCGAAGAAATTGCCAAGATAGACAAACAGATCAGCAATTTGGAGGGCGTGACGGCCGTGACAAGCTTCATCGGACGCGGCTCACTGCGATTCCTCTTAACATACTCCCCGGAAATGCCCAATAGCGCATATGCTCAGCTATTGGTCGGCGTGGACGATTTCCGGAAGATCCCAAGCCTCATCCCCGGAATTTCCGAGTTTTTGGAGAGCCGTCACCCCAACGTCATAGCGAGCCTGGATAAGTTCAAACTGGGACCGGGTGGAGGCGCTGTGGTGGCGCGGCTCAGCGGACCGGATTCGGATGTTCTGCGCAAACTGGCCGACCAGGTAAAGGATGTCATGTGGTCACACGGCAATACCCGCAGCATCAGAACCGATTGGGGGAACCGGGTCAAAGCCGTATCAGTACACATGGCCCAAGCCCGGTCGCGCGAAATCGGTGTCACACGCTCGGATATCGCCAAAGCCCTTGCGATGAACTTTTCCGGTTCCCAGGTCGGCCTTTACCGCCAAGAGGACGACCTACTACCCATAATGCTTCGTCCTCCTCCGCAGCAACGTTGCTGCGTTGAGAGTGTGGACAGCGTTCAAATCTGGAGCCCTGTTGGAAAAGGGTGGATTCCTATTGAGCAGGTCACCGACGGCGTGACCGCGCTATGGGAGAATCCGGTGATCAACAGGCTGAATCGTATTCGAACCATGTCCGTATCCTGCAAGCAGGTGACGGGAACCACTGACGCCCTATTTCAGCAGTTGCGTCAGTCGATTGAGAATATCGAGCTACCTGACAGGTACCGACTCGAATGGGGTGGAGAGCATGAGGGACATGTCGAAGCAAACCAAAAGCTGATGTCTAATGTTCCGATAGCATTCGCAGCGATGTTCCTCATTTCGGTCGTGCTCTTCAACACGCTACGCCACCCATTCATCATTTTCCTTGGCCTGCCGTTGGCCGTGGTCGGCGTCGCAGTCGGATTGCTGCTCGCGGATGAGCCTTTCGGCTTCATGGCAATGTTGGGTTTTCTAAGCTTGTCGGGCATGCTGATGAAAAACGAAATCATCCTGCTCGATCGGATCAACCTCGAACTTGCCGAGGGCAAGAAACCATTTCAAGCAGTCCTCGATTCCGCCGTAAGCCGTGTTCGGCCGGTGAGCATGGCCGCCTTCACCACGGTCCTTGGTATGACTCCGCTGCTCTGGGATGCATTCTTCGCGCCTATGGCGGTCACCATTATGGGGGGCTTGACGTTTGCGACCGTCTTGACGCTTGTCGTGGTTCCGGTCTTGTACTGCACATTCTTTGGAGTGCGCAGGCAGGCGCCTGAACAGCAGATCAATCCCTAAATCAGTCATATATAGGAGATGAAATGAAGTCTATACCTGAACTCCCGGAAGAAAGTGTGGAACCATTGTATGACATGGCTCAGAGCGCGGTGAGATTTTGTCTGCTCCGCACTGCGATTGACTTCCACGTTCATGATTCCTTTGATAAGCCGGAAACGGCACACGCATTTTCGGATAGAATTAATGGGGATTCCGAGTTGATCGAGAAGTTTCTGAACGCTGTGGTGGCGATGGGGCTTCTCATCCGGGAGGATTCGCTCTACGCGAACTCCCCCGTGGCATCAGCTTATCTGGTGAGTAAAAGGCCCCTATTTCAAGGAGGCATGCTCAAGGAGATGGGACGCAACTTGACCATGCAGTGGGGGAATCTGGGTCGGTGTCTGAAACAAGGGCCTGTTCCGACGGACTGGAGGAATTCATGGCCACCAAGGCAGTGCCCGTAGAGGGCGACCGAAGCCTCTGTTTCATGTGTGTGGCCAGGCAATACTGTCAAGTCGAGGGACAAGGGATAGTAACAACAGGTCCCGGAGACCTTTCTGTTGCCTCCCAGCGTTCAACCTGACATTTGGTGGTCGAAGAAAGACCGACAACAGATCCCGGAGAGGAGCGGCAAGATGCGAGACACGGACAGGTTCAGCCACAGACATAGCCACGCACATCGAAAGAAAAGAAGTGGTCCAAGCAGTTTCGGAATGCATGATCCGAACCATGTTTTTAATGCCCTAAAGCTCAAAGATGGTGACACTTTCCTTGATATGGGGTGTGGGCCCGGAGACTATGCGCTTCGGGCCTCTGAGATCGTCGGGGATTCCGGAGCGGTATATGCACTGGATAAATGGAGACAATTGATTGATGCTCTAACTGACGAAGCTCATTCTCAGGGATTGAAGAATCTCAAGGCCATCGTCTCTGATATCACTGAACCATTACCCATCGAAGACAAGTGCGTCGATGTGTGCTTGCTGGCTACTGTACTCCACACACTCAACCTGGCTGAGGACGGAACAGACCTATTGAGCGAAATTCGTCGTGTCCTGAAACCCGGCTCCCGGCTGGCAATTCTTAATTGCAAGAAAGAAGATCAGCCTTTTGGTCCGCCATTACGAATCCGTTGGTCTCCCGAAGAGGTCGAAGACTTGCTGACTCAACACGGTTTTGAAAAGGTTGATTGTGTCGAGCTTGGATTCAATTACATGATCCAATTTATTGTCAAATAGCCACATGGTTTGATCATTATGCCCTATTATCCTTGAAGAGGGCTGCAACAGAGTGTCCCATATTGCTCATCATTTGCTTGAAGGTGACCGTTCACCGGGAGATGAGTCTCCCCCTCCATTCGGACATACGCATTAGGAGCGCGCCGGCTGCGCCTGGATTTCAGGTATGGCCGTTCCTGTGAAGATGCCCTTTCTTTTTGAATCGCGCGGTTTCCCTTCGGACGACCGCGGGTCGCGCCGTACAAACTGGTCCCGCCAGGGTCGCGGCGTTTTCATGGTACGTGGCGCGTTTATCAGGTAGAAAGCCCGCGTCAAACCTCGGGAGCAAAGCCGCGCCTCAGTGTGTTCTCACTGACGCTCCTTGCGTGGGTGAACTGGGTTAAGTACTCGGGGCCGCCGGCTTTGGAGCCTACCCCTGACATGCCGAACCCCCCGAAGGGTTGTCGACCGACCAGTGCGCCGGTGATCTTGCGATTGATGTACAGATTTCCTACCCTGAATTCTTCCTGGACCCTGGCAATGTTTCTGGGGCTCCTGGAATAGATGCCGCCTGTCAGCGCATATTCGGTGTCATTGGCGATTGTAATGGCCTCATCAATGTCGGCAGCCCTGAGCAGGACGAGCACGGGGCCGAAGACTTCCTCCTGAGCAATGGTGGAATCAGGGCTCACATCCGTGATCATGACGGGACCCACGAAATATCCTGGTTCGTCAACCGTCCTACAGAGAACCAGGTTGCCTTCGTTGCTTCCTATTTCCACGTAATGGTTGATCTTCTTGCGGGCTGATTCATCCACAACAGGCCCCATGGTGACCGCGGGATCTTCAGGCGATCCGATCCGAACACTTTCCATGGCCTTCTTCAGCCTGTGGGAAAACTCCTCATAAGCCGGCCCGACAATGATTACCCTTGAACACGCGGAGCATTTCTGTCCCTGAAATCCCAGTGCGGATTCGAGCACACCTTTCACGGCTTCATCCGGATCCGCAGTCTCATCAACAATGATAGCGTTTTTTCCGCCCATCTCAGCGATCACCCGTTTCACATTCCGCTGTCCGGGGACTGTCCTGGCGGCAAGTTCCACAATCCTCAGACCTACCTCCTTGGAGCCGGTAAACGCAACAAAGTCTATGCCGGGGTGAGATACCAGATGGGCGCCTACCAAATCACCAGGGCCCGGAAGGAACTGGAGCACACCCGGAGGAAGTCCAACCCCACGAAAGATTTCCATAAGCTTCCAGCCGGTCACCGCAGACAGCCCGGAAGGTTTGTATATGATGCAATTCCCCGTAACAATTCCGGCCGACACCATGCCCGCTGATATGGCCAGAGGGAAATTCCAGGGGGCAATAACCACGCCTACACCTCTGGGTTCATGGAAGTACAGGTTATTCTCACCCGCGAACACGCCCAGGCGCCTGGGCTTGCCCAACCCGATCATTTCATTGCCATAGTATTGGAGGAAATCTATGGCCTCGGCAATGTCGCCGTCAGCCTCCCTCCATGTTTTCCCAACCTCATAGACCTGCAACGCGGCGAGATCAAAGCGATCCTGCCGCATCTTGGCAGCGGCCCTAAACAGGTAAGCCGCTCGGTCCTCCACTGAGGTCCTTCGCCACGCATCCCAGGCTGTTCCAGCTTCCTCAACAGCTTTGTCAGCGTCATGGGTCGTGGCCCGGCAAACCCTACCTACCACTTCTTCGGGCCGGGCCGGGTTTACTGATACAATGTGGTCGTCTTTCCGGATTTCTGAATCTCCTATGACAAGCGGGTACTTTGCGTCGAAGTCATTTCTTACTCGTTGCAGAGCGGCTTTCATCTGTTCCCTGTTGTCAGCCCTGGAAAAGTCGATGGAAGGTTCATTTTTGAACGTGTTGTCATCGGCGGACTCAGGAGGCGCAGACTTGGGAATTTCCGGAGCCTTGATGAGATCTTCAAAAGGGGTGTCCTCGGAAAAGGACTTGCGAAGAAACGATTCATTGGATGTATTCTCCAGGAGTCGTCTAATAAGGTACGCCATTCCGGGAATCAATTCGCCGATCGGCGTATAGACCCTGACTCTGCACCCCATTTTTGACAGGGCCCTGCGTATGGGTTCCGCCATCCCGTAAATGGTCTGGAATTCCAACGCGTTCCTGGGCAATTCCAGGGAATCCGCGACACCAATGGCATGACTGATACTCCTGACATTGTGGCTCGCAATCGCGGGACGCACGAACCTCGTGTTTTCCATCAATATCCTGGTGAGTTCCTCAAAGTTTCGGTCGGTTTCCTCCTTGTTCAGGAACACCGGTACCGGCCAACCCTTTTGACGGTTTATTACGGTTTCATAATCCAGGTACGCCCCCTTCACCAGCCGCACCGCGACCCTCTTGCCGATGCTCTTGGCGTAGTCGATTATTCCAAGGAGATCTTCCCTGGCGTCCCGAAGGTATGTCTGAAGCGCTATTCCGCTGAAAACAAAGTCGTCGTATTCCTCGAGAACATGTTTGAGGATTGCAATGGTGAGGTCTTTGTAATGGTAGCTCTCCATGTCGAGTGTCACTGCCGCGCCCACTTCTATTGCCTTTGTAATTACAGGCCTCAATCCCTCGTTGACATTGGTGATTGAGCCGTCCCAGTCTATGGGATCCAGATGAGCGTAAAATGAAGACACTTTCACCGAGAGATCCAACCTGGGAATCGGCCCCTGGTCGTCACTGTCGAGCAGCGGGACTTCTTCCCAGCCTTTTGCCAATTCCCCGAGCCGGCTGAGGAGTTCCAGATTCTTCAGCCTGTATTTTGCGGCCTCGCTGTCGCTGAGAACCGCCTCGCCCAATAGATCGACCGTGAAGGTCAACCCTTCCTCGATCAGCCCGGTCAGGGCTGCCAACGCGTCTTCAGGGTCTTTGCCCGCGATGAACTGTCTGGCAAGGGATTCTACCCGAGACCGGATCACCCGTCCTGCAATCGCGGGAAGAATACCGTGCCTGGAAATCCCGGCTATTCCTCTTTGGATGAGCATGGGGTTGTCTTCGAGATCAGCGAAGTACTCGTTGAACAACTTGATTATGAGGGCGTCATCCTTCAGTGCGGGAAGCACATCGAAAAACCTGAACATCCGGACCTTGAAGGTATCATCCTTCATGGCCCATTCCATGAGCTTTCCCTTCCACCGGGCACTGTCCAGGAGCGATGGGACCTCCTTGCCGATCAGAGAATATATCTCACGCCCTGTTTTCTCGACTCTCTCCTCAAGATTAGTGTAACTGCTCATTTGTCATGCCCCAATCACTGATACCGCTTCGCCATTAAATGAGTAACCTATACCGGCACGCATTGAAAATGGACTCTGCGGCCGACCCCCTTACCCTATCCTTCTCCCCCCAGTCCCGCGTCTCGCGGGATTAACTGGAGGGGTAGGCGCATGGGCGCCAAGCTGGTCAAGAGACCGCAAGTCCCGGAGGGACTCCTGATAGTAGCCCCGGAATTCATTCCGGGGTACGCTGTCCTTACAAGGCAACTCCCGAGTCCCGGAGGGACGACTGAAATTCTTTCCTTTCTTGTCGGAGTTCAGTCGTCCCTCCGGGACTCACGGGTCTTTGTACGTCGACGTGGAACCGGCAATAAATTGTCGGCCTACTTTCGATGCGTCCCTCCGGGACGCTGCGTCTGTTCAACAAGTTAGCATTTGCTCTTGACCCTCCTTTTCAAAGGGGGACCAGGCGGATTTGGCTTGGAACCATCTTATGACTGCTCGATTCGGACAGAAGCCGTGGCAATCCCTAAAACGCGTGGGAGGGCGGTCCCGAGTCCTGTCAATTGACCTCCCCCACCAGAATGAACGGCGCCCAGAAGATGGGGTGTTCGAATCCCATCTGCCGGATCTCCTTTCGTGCGAGCCTGAGCGCTTCCAGTTTGCTCGAGCCCTCTTTGAGGCGCCTGAAAAAGCTCTCCACAAGCTGAACCGAAGATTCCTCGGCCACGGACCAGAGGCTCATGAGGACTGATCTCGATCCCGCGTACAGGAAAGCCCGACCCATGCTCATAATCCCTTCGCCGGATACCACTCTTCCCAAACCGGTCTGACACGCCGGGAGGGCTACCACATCGGCATTCATGTGCAGACCGATCACATCGGTCATCTTCAGGAACCCGTCAGTCTCAGGCAACACCATTGTCAAGGCCAGGAAGGGTTCGGTAATACCGGGAATGTTGTCGCCGACCAGGCCGTGTGTGGCCAAGACAATCGCGCCGTAAAGATCCAGTTTGGGGGCCACGTTCGTGAGCAATTCGGCTTTGTTGGCTTTTAGGCCTGTCATTATTAGGCTCTCGGAGCCGTAGAGTTCCTTCAGATTCTTGGCCAACTCGCCGGTTTGGGGGAGTCTCTCAAACTTGAAAACACCTCCGGTGGCCTGTTCGATTCCGGAAATGAGGCTGACGCGGTATTTCATGTCCTTCTCGGGCATTTTCCCCGGGTCCAGTGACCCGGCTCGTTCGTCTTTGGCCTGAAACACGGGATCGGCAACAACCAGCAGACGATCGCCGATCTTCCTTTTCTTTCGAGCATTCCGGGCGAGGGTGAGCGCGGTAATCGACTGGTAATAGCTCACGGGGTAAAGATCGCCGAAATAGATCAGACCGTCCGGATATTTTCCCCAGGGAGCGTCCTTCCAGATTGCCTTTCCCCCGGTTACAAGGGCCTCAAACGGAAGCACAGCCAGGACGCCGTCCGGAATGATGACTATTGGTGTCCCTTCAGGAACATCGATCAGCACGGCTGACAAGAGTTTTCTGTAGAGTCTGTGACCTGTCCTGGGGTCGAAATCAGTCAGTTCGAATCTTTCAAAGCCCCGCCTGAACCTGTTGATGTCATCTTCAAGGTCCTTCAAGTCCCATCTTACAAAGAAGGTTCGGGCTATTTTCTTTCCTTTGATGAGCTTGACACCGACTCCCTCCCCGAGCACGTCGAACATCACTATGTGCTCATCAGGACGGATAGCAGCCTCCTTCAGAGTCATCGGCCTCGGGTACTTTACGCACGCGTTAGGCTGGTGCTCTTTCCAGAGCATCGCCACGAATGCCTTGCGCTCTTTCTCAACCTTCTGAATCTCCCTGGTGAGGCTTTCGTATCGTTCCGGGTCTTCTTCCTTTGATGTGGTGTTCCTTTCCTTGGTAAGCGATGCTGTCTCAGTGATCAGCTCATACTCTTTCTCGATGATTTCTTTCGGTACTCCCGCGGTTCCGTTTTTTGAGCGCTGAGCTATGGCTTCCGCAAACATCCTGGCCCTTGTCAGTTCGCTCGATTCTATGCTGTCGGCCGCGCGGTTCCGTTTCATCCTCACCCGTGTAAGGCCTCGCGCCGGATCAAGGCGATAGAAGCCATTGATCTTAACCCGGAAGAAATTCATTCTCTCGGATGGGAGCAGGCCGGCCCTGATCTCTTCGGTCAGCTTGATCCCCTTTGAATAGTAATCCTCCGCGGTTCCATAGTCTTCGAGCCCTTCGTGAGCCTTCCCCAGTCCAGTATATGCGGTGAAAAGAAGGTTGACCTTCCCTGTCCTCTTCGCGGACGCAAGGAGCCTTTCGTAATAGCCTTTGGCTGTCTCGTGTTCGGACTTCATCAGGTGAAATCGGCCCAGACAAGCGTACGACCCGCTCTCTTTGACAAAAGCCTCAGCCTTGTCCGGATCACCCCCATCCAGGTAGAGGTCCGCGATCAGATGCCTGGACGAGCGGGTTGAGATTCCGAGCTTGCCGGAGATTTCAAGACCCTTGCGGTAGTTTGCCAGAGCCTGATCGCGGGCGCCCATCTGCGCGTAGATTTGTCCGATACTCGTGTAAACACCGCCTTCCAGGAGCGAGACGCCCGTTGTTCTGCTGATCTCCAGGGCCTCCTTATAGAACCGCAACGCGTGTGAGTACTGTCCTGTCAGACCGTAAAACGATGCGATGTTTTTCAACGAGATTGCTTCTGCGCTCCGATTGCCGAGCTTTCTGCTGATTTCAAGGGCCCTTTCGTAGGATTCCAGCGCCTTCTGATAACGGCCCAGGTTCAGATAGATCTGACCGAGAACACCAAGAGCGAGCGCTTCACCCCGGGCCGCGCCCAGCTTTCTATTGATCTCGACCGCCTTCTCCGCGAATTTGAGCGCCTTCTGATAGCGACCCACCTTGCCGTAGGTCATGGCCAGGCCCCGCAGGGCGGCCTCGTCCAGTGTCTCGCCTGAAGTACCGCTTGGGATCTCCAGGGCCTTCTTGAAGAATTCCAGTGCCTTCCCATATTGCCCCAGGCGGTTGAACACCTGCCCTAACGCGTTGAGGACCCGTGTCTCTCCGTGCGAGTCAAAAAGCCTTCTCTTGGTCTCCAGGGCCTGCTCGAAACATTCCCGGGCATCATGGTAACGGCCCAACTTCCCGTTGATCATGCCCATCTGGAAGAGCGCCACCCCTTTCCCCCTGTCGGCATTCACTTTCTCGAAGATCGCTAAAGCCTCACGGCTTTTCTCCAGCGCCTTCTCCAGATCTTCTCCGGAGCGCGAATTCATAAGTAAATAACGGGCCTGCTTCAAGTTTCGGATTGCTTCGACCCGAGGTAGAGCCTCGGCCAAGAAAGGAGCAAGGCTTGACATCACGACCGTGGCCACAATTATGATGACCGACTTCTTCATTGAGCTTCTCCGGGAGCATGACAGATCTTCAAAACCACCGGGACTATGCTCCGCCGGTCGCCTCCTGGCAGGCCTGAGAACCCGAACGGCCGTTCGGCGATTCATGGAGGCCGAAGACAGGGAGCTTCCTCCGATCAATACTAGGATCATCCTCTACGGGAAGCCGCTTCCGATTGTGCGGACGGGGTCTTCGAGGGCTGCTGCTTCTGTTGCACGTACTTCAGGGCTTCTTGAGCGGCCCGGTTTCCTGAACTTACAGCTTCCGGGGTGAGCAGGTAGATGAACGCACCCGCGCGACCGGCAAGAGCGAGATTCTCAATGCCGGTGTCAAATCTGTGGAACCGCTGCCCGGCTGAGTAGGGTTTTGCGAGAAGCCTCGATATCCTGGCCGTGTTGTCTTTACTGAAATTGGGATATGCGTTTTCAGCCTTGATTACGTCCATTCCCATGATTTCAGCAGGCTTGACCGCGAACTTATCAGCAAGAAACTTCACGGCCAGGTCTTTCCAGTGTTGATTCGGCCTGCGAAGTCGAGGGTCTTTGTCCCGCACGGCCACCTCAAGGCAGACCCCTGTACAGCCCTTGGGAGCATGACGCGTGTGGAGGAATCTCATTTCCGACATGCGGTAAAAGGGAATTTCGGGCGACGGTATCCACGTCCACTTGGTCTTGACCAGCCCGGGCCTGGCAATCCTGACAAAGACAAAGACCACATTCAGGTAATCGACTCCTTCAACCGGCGCCAGTTGCTTTCCACCTATGGTCATGGCAGCCAATTGATTCAGGGGAATGGTGCTGATTACGAAGTCGGGACGAAGCGAGCGCCCCGCGGCCTCGACCCACGCAACACGGCCTTTCTCAAGCCCCACTGCGCTGATGGGGGAGTTGGTATGAATCCTGATGTTGGGGGAAGATAGGGCGAGCCGGTCCGGAACAATGCGTGCGCCGATTCGTCCCGCATACCCGGGGGCTTGGGGAATGCGTTGAGCTGATCCGGGCTTTGATGATTTGCCGGGCGCCTGATTCGGATCGGGCTCCGGCGCGAACTGTTTTGAGAGGTCGGTGTAATAGTTCTTGAGGAACGCTACAGCCGTGCGGATTTCCACTCTGGAGTGCAGACGGGACGCAACATATCGTGCATCCAGACTGTTCAATGGCGCGGAACACCACTTTTCGATCAACGGCCTGAAAATCTCTCGGGTCGCGTGTTCGCCGTAAGCCGTGCAGGCCATCTCCTCAAGGTCGGAACCTTTGTACATGTCTCCGCGAAACGGGTTTTTCATCAGAGTCAGAAGTGTGTCGAGAAAAAAACCTTCGGTGAGCAGATCAGCGGGAAAGTTCAGTACCTTGCCGTAAAGTAGAAACGATTCCCTGAAAGTGACAGGATCCAGGTCTTGTGGCTGGAAGCGTACTCTCTTGAGAATCCTGCGACCAAATACATGCGGACCGAGGTCGAAATTGAATCCATCAATGACCAGTGTGGAACAGAACCCTCCATAATAGTGATTCTTCTCGAACACATCGACGATCCAGCCCTTTTTCGCCAGAGCCCGGGCCGCAGCCAGTCCGGCAACCCCTCCACCCAGGATTGCTGCGTGTCCTGAAAACGTGGAAGTATCCAGGCCCTTGAGGGGCCCGGGAGCCCAGGGCACTCCGGCGCGAGAACCGTAATGGGAGAGATGGTCGGCCAGGCCAAGTCCGGCCAGGCCAAGTCCGGCCAATAATGCCGGCGATCTTGCGATAAACTCACGGCGGTTCATAGAACCTCCACAGGGCTGGTCAGATTTCCGGGTATCCGTTCAAAAGACTCGGATCCACCACCGAGTGGACTCCTGTCGTAAAGCATGGCACGCTCATTGCCGCTTGATTCCCAGTCGGTAACCGGCAATGTCATTATAGCTCAATCCAGTGATTCAATCAAAGCCGGCAAGGGCCCAAACAGGGGCGTACTTAGTTATCGGTTCCGCACCGCTGAATCCTCATTGATCACGTTCGCGACCTCCCGACTCATGTTTCCCGGACAAATGTACGGCAGAAGGCTCACTATGTGGTATAAGTGGGTACTCGGATGATTCTCATGAGGCTGGTCCGAACACTTTGATCTCCTTGCACAGTCGATCCGTTGGTTGCCGGGAAGCGGGATCGAGGACGGAACAGTCGTTAATGGTGGCTCTTTGGGTGGGAACTCCACAGCGTCGAAAGGCGACCTAAGATGAACGCTACCTCAAGCCAAGCTGAGACCGCGGTCCAATCGTCGATTTACCGCGGTGTCTCGGGTGTGCGTGTGAAGATCATACTGCTCGTATTGATCGGCTGCGCGCACGTGGTGATCACTCTGTCTACCATAGTGCCCGGATACCTCAGCATCGACGAAGCGATCTACCATATGATGGCGAAGAACTTCAGCGAGACGGGGGGGCAGGCAATCTGGAACGGGTACGAAGAGTTTCCCTCAAAGGAGTTGAGCTCGCGATTTCTGCGCCCACATCTGGGAAAGCTTTACTCTCAATATCCCTATCTTTTTCCGGTATTGGCTTTTCCTTTCTATACTTGGTTCGGCTTTTTCGGCCTATTCCTGTTGAATTCGGTGTCATTCTTGGGTGCGACCGTGCTGTGCTTTGCCACGGCCTGGAAGTTGTTCCGTGACCTGGATCTCGCCCTCAATTCGTGCTTGGTATTCATATTTGCAACCTTTGCCTGGGAATATTCCCAGGCCGCTTGGCCCCATTGCGTTGGACTACTGTTCATCACCGCATCATTCTATCTCTTTGTTTGCTCATACTATGCCAGTACTAGACGGGTTGCGATATTCTTGGCGTTTTCAGCGGGACTGGTCGCGGGTATCGGTACGGGGGTTCGGATGGACGTGTTCCTGGTTCTTCCGAGCCTGATATTGCCGTTTTTAGCGGCCAGGCCGTCGCGGCTCCTGGAACCGCTAATGGTAGCTGTCGGAACATTGCCTGGACTGATCTTGCTGGCGGAAGCCAATTTTGTGAAATGTGGTTTGTTTAGTCCTTTCACTTATGGGTCAGCTTCAGACGTGCCGAAGGCAATGCTGTTGGGCGCTGTGGTCCTGATGGTTGCAACTTGGCCATTGACACGTCCGAACGTTGTCAAGTGGATGCGGAACCGCCCCAGCGTGATGACTGCACTTGTATTGGGGATCATTCTTCTTGTGGCCATAGTTCCCCATGATAGAGCCGTGGAAACACGAATGATCGAAAACGCTCATGTGTCCTTGGTGGACGTGCGGGCGTTGGCCGCGAACGAACGCATGCCTGCCCTTGGAAGGAGTTCAGGTGGAGGAATGATCTACATTGGCGGGCTGAAGAAGTCGCTTTTGCAGAGTCTTCCCTGGCTCGTAATCCTTGTTGTCCCGTTGATCAGGATCGCAAGATCGGACGAAGACTCTGTTCAGATCTGCCTTCTCTTTCTTGTCCCGGGGTCAGTGGTGGGCTTCCTGTCGTGCTGTCGTCACGAGTTTGGGGGCCTATGCCTCAACTTCCGGTATTTTGTCTTGTTTATGCCGTTTGTGGCCATTTTGTGCGCTTACGCAATAAGGAATATCCGACGGCGATGGGGCATGCCTTTCAGCTGGTTTACGGTTGCCGTGATTGTCGCTGTCACCGCATCGACATATTTCTTATTCACCGAGGAACTGTTCGTAACGATCAACCAGTTGGAATTCCCCTTGCTGGTTGTGCCTTTGATAATGGCGTGCATGCTCTTGGGGCTCCTTTTGCTGGGGGAATTGCAGCAGGGAGGTGGACTCCACTTGATAAGAGGGGCCGCTTGGGTCTTGGTGATCGTGGCAATGACGTGGTCCGGCGTTGTGGCGTTCTCGTACGACTATCCGCTACACCGACTCCAGCGGGTGAAAAACTTCAACGCGGGCGCCTTGGCGCTGAAGATCATACCTCGGGACTCACTGTTCATCACTTTCCCTTATCTTGACGCATTCTTGAGGCTGATCGAGGCGGATCGTGTGAGAATAGCGTTTCCGGCCCGGGACCGTTTCAAGGACATGCCCAAACTCGTCGCTTATCATTTGAAGGAGGGGAGGCGGGTCTTCGCCGCGTTCCCGCGCGGCGTGTGGGCAAGCCTTAAAGCGGGGTCGTTGGCGCGCTACGAAATAAAGCCGGTCTGGGTCTTCTCGACCGGCTTCATCGGCGAGATACTTCGCAAGGGGCCATAGGACGGTGACACACGAAAGCGCCTGCCGGGCCACGGAAGTGCATAGCCGAACAAGGCGGGATCAGGAATCCGCGGGATGGTGCCCAAATATTTTTTTCCTGGAAAGCTCAGGGGCACGGTCGTGTGGCTGATCAGCCGTCGGGCGATTCTTGTCGACCTATCGGAAACAGTTGATGCTTGAAATGTGCCGCCTTTGTTATGTAGAATAGAGTCAACGCGACCTCCAAACGATCCCCAGGGAGATGGAAGATGCCTGATTCGGATCAGGACATAGAAGTTTCCGCGGTTATGCCCTGCCTTAACGAGGAGGAAACCCTCGGCAAGTGTGTGGAAAAGGCCGTCAACTGCTTTGCAGCCTTGGGGGTGAGGGGGGAAGTTGTGGTGGGCGACAATGGGTCTACCGATCGGTCTGTGGAGATCGCCCGGTCTCTCGGAGCACGGGTGATTCACGAACCGGAACGAGGATACGGCGCTGCGCTGAGAGCAGCCATAACCGCGTCTCGGGGGCGATTCTGTATCATGGCCGATTGCGATGGTTCGTACGACTGGAGCGCCATGGGCCCGTTTGTCGAGAAATTGCGTGAGGGAAACGATCTTGTGATGGGAACGCGGCTCAAGGGAACAATTCTTCCAGGAGCAATGCCTCCGTTGCACAAATTTTTCGGTAATCCGTTCCTGTCCGGCACAATGAACCTCTTTTTCAGGACAGGCGTAAGTGATGCCTACTGCGGCATGCGAGGATTCACGAGGGATATCTTTGACGCTTTGAATCTCCGTTCCAACGGCATGGAATTCGCTATAGAAATGGTGGTGAAGGCCTCCAACCGTAACATGAAGATCACGGAGATCCCTATCACGCTCCACCCGGACGGACGATCCGGCCCCCCCCATTTACAGTCGTTTCGAGACGGTTGGCGGACTCTGAGATTTCTGCTGCTCAACGCTCCCGATTATCTCTATCTTATTCCGGGAGGCATCCTGTTCGTGATCGGCGTGATCTTGCAGGTGTTACTGCTGCGAGGACCGACAACCATTTTCGGGTATTATGTGGGTGTTCACTGGCTGGCTCTGGGGTGTTTGAATTCCCTTTTGGGCTTCCAGGTGCTGGCCCTGGGCGCGTACTGCAAGGCCTTTGCCATGAACGAAGGCTACGAGACCAGGGGGCGCGCCTTCAACAAACTCATGGGTTGGTTTTCCCTTGAGACGGGGATCGTCATAGGGGCTTTGATGGTGTGGCTCGGACTGATGGTCGACCTCGCCATCTTGACCACATGGATTGCCAGACGAATGGGGCATTTGGGCTCCACCCATGCGGTTTTTGTGGCTACGACCGTAATTGCACTGGGCTTTCAGGTGATTTTTTCTTCTTTCTTCCTGGGAATGATAAAGCTCGGTTCCGAATCGGATCCGCGATGGACCCCTTCCAGAGAGTGACCGCGAACCTTATGGTTCGGTCGAGAGTCTTGCCGGGCGGTCGAGCAGTGTCGGGTTCTTTGTGGTGCTGCTCAATAACACCCGGCACCGTGATCGCATCGGCCCGCAGCCGCGGCCATTGATCCGGTGGCCGTGGAGAATCCTCCAGTTTCCTCTCGCTCCGCGGCAGGGCAGGGGGGCTTCCCGGAGCCTTCCGACCGTGAAATGCCGTTCAGAGGTGTAGGAGCAAACGAGTGCGACGCGCCAGATGAAAGTTCTTGTAATCAACGAACCCTATGTGCCCGGGTTCAATCGGACCCAGCGATGGGCCGCGCGAACACGGGGACGAGTCCTCAGGGCGCCCGATTGGCTCGCCTACGCTACAGCTGTCGTGGAGGAGGCCGGAATAGAGGCCAAGCTGTACGACTTTCCGGCCATGGACTGGGATAAGGAAGACCTGCGTCAGCTGATCAAGAAGGAAGCCCCGGATTTTGTGGTGCTCGATTCGACCACTCCATCCATATACTCGGATATCGACTGCGCCCGAATCTGCAAGGAAGCCGGCCACGCCAAGGTCATCATGGTGGGCCCGCACGCTTCCGCTCTTCCGGAAGAGACACTTGAACTGGCGAAAGGCTTCGTAGACGCTGTTTGCATAGGCGAGTACGATTATTCGGTCCTGGACATCGTGAAAAACCAGGACAGCCTCAGTGAGGTTCAAGGAATCTGCTACCTGGAAGACGGTCAGGTCACCCGCACGCGAGCACGGCCGTTGATAGAAGACCTGGATCAATTGCCATTTCCGGCTTGGCATCACCTGGATCTGATGAAGTACTTCGACGGATCCAAGCTATATCCGTACATAGACATATTTTCAGGCCGTGGATGCCCTCACCGGTGTATGTTCTGTCTTTGGCCCCAGGTTATGCACGGAAGAAAGGTCCGACTCAGATCACCGGCCAATGTTGTAGATGAGATAGAGCATGATATTGAGATGTGCCCGGACGTGGCACGCGGGGGCGAGTTCTTTTTTGAGGATGACACGTTCACTCTGGTGAAATCCAATGCTATGCAGATCTGCGACGAGATCCTGCGCCGAGGCCTCAAGATTACCTTCTCGGTGAATGCCAGGACCGACACCGCGGACCAAGAGCTTTTTCGGCAATTGAAGCGAGCCGGTTGTCGGGAATTGCTCGTGGGGTTCGAATCAGGTGACCAGGGCGTGCTCAATTCCATGAACAAAAGGGAAACCGTCGAGCAGGCACGCGGTTTTATGGATTTGGCCCACAAGACCAAAATAGATGTGCACGGGTGTTTCGTGCTCGGACTTCCCGGGGAAACCGAGCAGAGTATCGAAAAGACCATACAGTTTGCTCTGGATATGGGTCTCCACACAGTGCAGTTTTCCGGCGCTGTGCCGTTCCCCGGAACCGAGTACTTCGATTATTGTCGACGGCACGGTCTTCTCAAAACCGAAAAATGGGACGCGTGGCTGGAAGATGGTGAGCAAGCCGCGGTGGTGGACTATCCCGGTCTCAGCAAGGACTGCGTAAAAGAGGCGGTCGATCGAGGCCTGAAGAAGTTCTATTTTCGGCCCGGATATATGCTCAGGTTTTTGTTTCAGACGAGAAGCAAGTCAGACCTGTACCGCAAGGTCAGGGGCGCGAGGAATTTCATTTCCTATCTCTGGACGGAATACCGGAAGAAATGACCCTCGTACGTCCCAGAATCTCTGTAGTCATACCTGTTTACAACTCCCCTGACACAATCGAGAAATGTCTGAATTCGGTTTTGGCCCAGGATCATCCAGCATTCGAGATAATCATTGTGGATGACGGCTCAACCGACACAACGCCCGACATCTGCGCATCATTCAAGGAGGTCAAGGTGATCCGGTCGGAAAGAGGAGGACCTTCGCGAGCGAGGAATGTGGGTGTGGCCGCGGCCCGGGGAGATCTGGTCGCGTTCACCGACAGCGATTGTATCGCGGAAAGGGACTGGCTCATTGAACTGGAAAGGGGCTTCACGGGACCCCAAGTCGCGGGCGTGGGCGGTGATCAGAAAAGCCCGGACGATGAAACCGAGCTGGGGAAAAACATTCAGGAATTCTTCAAGACAATCGGTTTTGTCACCGGGTACATTAAGACCGGTGCTACCATGCGAGAAACGGACCATAATCCCTCGTGCAACAGCATCTATCGCAAGAGCGTGCTGGATGAGGTGAGCGGTTTCGATGAAACTCTGTTCCCCGGAGAGGATGTGGACCTGGATCTGAGGATCACCCGTCGTGGATTCAAATTGATTTACAATCCAAGGGCTTGCGTAGGTCACTATCGTCCTCGCACTTATCGCTCGTTTGCTCGCATGATGCGCCGGTACGGAGCGTGCCAGGCATGGCTGGTAAAAAGATACGGCTTCTTCCGCAACATTCAATATGAGCCCGTGGCCCTGGTCGTCTGTGTGGTCGCTGCCGCGGCTCTCATAGATTGGAATCCCGGGGCCTGGCCCGCCATTCTGTTGCCCTTGCCCGCAATGTTTTTCTGGTTCCTGTTCAAGACCAGGGGCCTCTTCAAGAGCCTGGAATTCACGAGGCTCATGTTGATCACCCTGGTAAGCTGGAATTGGGGATTCTTAGCGGGTCTAGTGCTGCCCCGCGGGTGAATTGACGAGTGGTCGCTTTGGGACACCGTTCCCTCCGACTTTTCCACAACGAAACAGAAGCAAAGCCGGTTCAAGAGATGGAAGGCGGTTGATTATGAGACTACTTGGATTTTCGATTTTAGTGGTTGCTTCTCTGGTGGCGGTACATGCTTTCGCGGCAGAGGTGGGCCGACTGGAACAGGATCTGTTGGATGCGGTGAAATCCAATGACAGGTCCGGAATTGAGACTCTGCTGAAAAAGGGCGCAAAGGTCAATGAGATCGACCCGGAAGGCTTTACGCCGATGCACTGGGCTTGCGCCGGCGGACGGAAGGATCTGGTCGAAACGCTCTTGAAGGCAGGCGCGGATATCAATGTACGCTCCGCGTTGGGCGCATCGGGCCTGATGTTCGCTGTGCGTCACGGACACACGGAAGTCGTGAAACTCCTGCTGTCCAAACGCGCTGATGCGAACGTTCGGACCGACAATTCCTGGACAGCGTTGATGCTCGCTGCTCTGACAGGTAGAACGGAACTGGTGAGGCTCCTACTCGATGCGGCCGCGGACATCGATGTCACTGACATTAATGGGCTCACGCCGCTGATGGGCGCTTGCAACAGGGGCCGAACCAAGACCGCGAGACTGCTGTTGGATCGAGGCGTGGACATGAACGGCCGGACATCGACCGGTTGGACAGCCTTGATGTTAGCCGCGTATCGTGGCTATCCTGCTACGGTGAAGCTGCTCCTCGACCGCGGGGCTGATGTCAATACCAGGGACGACCAGGGCCGGACCGCATTGATGATGGCCTGTACCACGGGGTACATTGGCATAGCCCGGCAGATCCTTGACAAAGGCGCTGACGTCAATGCCGGCAATAGAGAAGGGGAGACCGCCCTGGCTATAGCTTTGAAGAGATCGCGGCCGAAACTGGTGGAACTGCTCCTTGAAAAGGGAGCGGATGTCAATACCTTGAGCGACAAGGGGAGGGCGGCTCTGGTAGCGGTCAAGGAGAGAGGCGCCAACAAGGGGCTGTCGCGTACGGGAAAGCCTGCCACGCGGAAAACCGATGCACTTGAGAGTCTGCCCACCAAATCCGAGGAACCCGCGGTGGCGCCGGTGGAATCGGCCGTGAAGATTGCTCAGCTGGTGGGGGAGTATGATAGGCAGCGCAAGAGGCCCACCGGGAACCGCACATTGAGCCGTTTCAAACTTTCCGCCACCGACCTGGGAGTCCCGTTTCGCCACAAGGGGCGCACCTTTCTGCTCTTCGGAGACACCGGGGGAATCCGCGGGGGAGACGCCATAGCATACACCACGGACAAATCGCCGGAAGACGGCATTGATCTGGTGTTTGTTCATGACCAGGCAGGATTGTACGAGCCGGTGAAGATTCCCGGGATCAGCCGGGGCGGTTTTGAAGTCCCTATGGAGGGGACCAGCGTGAACGGTAAAATGTACATCTATCAAACTACCGACCACAGCAGGAAAATGGTGATGGGCCGCTCAGTGGTCGCGGTCTCTGATGATGACGGCCGGAGCTTCACATATTTGTACGACCTATCCACGAAGCGCTTCATCAATGTGTCTGTCGTAGAAACCGATCTGAGCCATTGGGATGGATTTCCCAAATCCTCGGGTATGGGTCTGGTGATGTTCGGCTCCGGAACGTATCGAAAGAGCGATGTCCGTTTGGCCTTTCAACCGGCCAAGGACATAGAATCGCGGGAGAGCATTCGTTACTTCGCGGGCCTGGATAAGGCTTCAAGACCGATCTGGAGTTCCAAAGAGGATGACGCCGCTCCTCTGTTTCGGCAATCGTGCGTTGGTGAGCTTTCGGTCTCATACAATCGTTTCATAAAGAAGTGGATCATGCTCTACAACTGCGGCAAGCAACGGCAGAGCGTCAACATGAGAACCGCGGATCTTCCCTGGGGTCCGTGGTCTGAAGCGCAGATCATCTACGAACCGGACCGGGACAAGGGTTTTTGTCGATTCATTCACATGGATTGGAGAAAAAGGAAATGCGATATACTACACGATCCCGGCCGAGAAAATGGAAGTGGCGATTGCTACGGCCCATATCAGTTCGATGATCTCGCCACAGGAGACCGATTATCAACCACCATCTATTTCACTCTGTCCACCTGGAATCCGTACACTGTGGTATTGATGAAGGCAAGGCTTGTCAAGACCAAATGAACAACGGAAAAGACTTTCATAGTTCGTTGGCGCGTCTGTTTCTAGGCATGCAAATTGAATGGAATCAGGGAGATGACTATGGAACTTACTGAACTTCGTTGCAAGGCGTGCGGCGCGCGGATTACGGGTGAAGACCTCGACATGAGCCGGGGTTTGGCGAGATGTTCACATTGTCGCGCTGTTTTCGGGTTGAGCGACCGTGCTCACGGAGAAAGGAGCGGCGCGGCCGCGAGTTTCGAGCGGACCGAAGTCCCCATGCCCAAAGGAATTGATGTCAGCCACGTAGGCGCCGGCCTGCGGATCACTCGTCGCTGGTATCACTGGATACTCTACCCGTTGCTGCTGTTCTGCATCGTCTGGAACGGATTTGTAATCAATTGGCATGCTTCCACCCTGAGCACCGGTCTTTGGTTCTTCTCATTCTTTGCTCTTCTTCATACCGCGGTGGGGATCGGTCTTGCCTACTACGTGGTAGCAGGATTTCTCAACACCACCACCTTGCTCGTGGACAAAGGAGTCCTGCAAGTTAGGCATCGTCCTGTGCCCTGGTGGGGGAACAAGAAAATCCAGGCCGACAACATTGACCAGATCTACTGCAAAGAGAAGAAGCACCAGCAGCAGAGCGGATCCGGGGTGAGCCAAACCGGGTCCGCATATGAGGTTCACGCGATTTTGCGCCACGGTCCCAAAGAAAAGCTGGTGAGCGGATTAATGGAATCAGAGCAAGCGCTTTACATCGAACAGGAACTGGAACGCTATTTGGGTATCACCGACCGTCACGTGCGCGGAGAGTTCCCCCGGTGACAAACGGCCTGAGCCAAACCATTGGGCGCTGTCAGGGGACCCGAGGAGATGGGCGTCCTACGAGCCGATGATTTTGCCGGGGCTACTCGTGGTAACCCTTCAGTCATGGGAGGAAATCTCTCAAGATGTCATTGCGACTCAGGGCTTGAACCGGAGGAAGCAATCTTCTTATCATGGAATATGGGGATTGCTTCGTCGTTTCACTCTTCGCAATGACATGTTCGGAACGGACGTGTCGCCCCGCAAGACTGAAGGATTACAGGGAGGTTTGGATTTCTCTTGACAAACTTGCCAGCATAGTGTCAGGTTGAAATCCGTAGTAACAGGGGGTAAATCAAACCTTTTCATCAACTTAACGACGTCTCGGTCCTTGTGGGGCACTGTGGTGGATGTGAATCCGTCGTTCACGAGGTTGTCGTACCATTCTTGAGCTAACCACGAGCACTGAGGCGCGCGAAACGGCAGAGTAGCAGCATAATTCCGGTCATCGCTGGAGACTGCTATGTTTCTAAGAAATGGCTAACACCTGTGGAGGACGGTATGGCGCAACCAAGGGAAAAAACGCTAATTGGGGTATTGGCGAGCCACGACTCAGTTGACCGTAACAAGGCGCTAAAGGAACTGTTTGACAAACTTGCCGGAGTTCCTAAAACTCGCGAAAAGCTGAAGAAGTTCCATTTTCTTTTCACGGGTGGCACGTATGAGCGTCTTATAGACGGATCAAGGAAGCCCGATATTGAGGCAGTAAAGAATGAAACAAAGAAGTTTCTTCTCGAAGATTGCGGAATCACAAAGCTCCCCTCTGGAACTGCGGGAGGAGTTACCGTGCTTGCCCACCTGATAGTTCAGCAGACTTGCAGTATTATATGGCCTTTTCTCACCCCATTAACGGGCCACTGGTTGCTTCCTGAAAACCTGGCATTAATTCGCCTTTGCGATCAGTGGCACGTGAAGAAGTTAATGAACCCTGGTTCCGTGTATGAATGGGTTAATAAAGAGGCCCAGATAGATACCTGGAGGAACCCTCAGGAACTGCCGATTCCTATTGTTCTTTTCAAGGATGAAGCGGTGCATGCTATTCTGGGGACTGGCCTTGAACACATCCTAGCACCGGAGGTTCAGGATTTCCCTGAAGAGGACGAGTATGACAAAATGACAGTGGCACTCATTGCTCACGACGAAATGAAGGGCAGGATGATCGAGTTCGCAATTGATTTCGAGCGGGAGCTGGACAGGTTTGGGCACATTCTTTCCACGGGTACCACGGGAAGAGAGATCGAAGCAAACACAAGGCGCTTAGAACAGAAGATCTACCGCTACCGGTCTGGTCCCAAGGGAGGTGACATCGAGATTGCGACACAGGTGCTCTTTGGCCGATGCCATGTTGTCATATTCTTCATAGATCCCTTAAATCCTCATCCACATATCGAAGATATTCGGGTGGTTCTCGGAGCCTGTATGATGCAAGATCAGGTCCGAATGCTTACCAACGAAATGCAAGCGCGGGAATGGATGCGGAGAGTAATGCGCGCCTAGCGGTTCTACCTTCCAAACCAGGGAATAGGGGGACGCCCCTAAAATTCTCAGTTTCCCGGGCGGAGGATGCCTCAGAAATGGAGTCTGGCCCGATATATGTGCTTTCCAGGGAATGGGGCCAACCAAATGGACATAAGTTAAGCCAGACCCGATCTCCTAGGAATTGTGGAGAACACCGGGAGCGCCTGTTCCAGCTAATCTGGGCATGAATAAACCTCTACATATTTCTTTCTTCCATAGCAATTGAGAATTTTAAGGGCGTCTCTCTTCTCACTCTTCCCTCACATTCACTGTTTTTTGAACTAACGGGTGAATGCGAGTGTCTACTGTGGTAGTATTCTTGTGAGGTGACTGGAAGGAGCGAGAGCCATGACACAGATGAAGCCGATTGATGACGACACGTTGTCGTTCGAGACAAGTCCAAGACCGGAAAGAAAGATGACGGAAGAGGATTACGAAGATCATCTTGACCACTGTGCTGCGGTTGAAGCAATAGATGAAGCTCTGGAAGAGGGCGGAATGAAGAGGACTAGAGATTTCGCCAAAGAACTCGGGTTTGACTTCTGACCTTGTATTACGAATCTCACATACTGCCTCGCGCCCAGCGGGACATAAAGCGACTCCCATCGAGCGATCTGCAAGTATCCATATTCAAGACCGTACGGATGAGTTAGAGGAGAATCCGCGTCCTTACGGATATAGACCGGTCAAGAAACACAAGAACCTTTTCCGCGTCCACTCCAATGACGGCAATTACCGAATAATATACAGCATCTTAGATCATGTCCGGGTTGTCATTATTGTGACTGTCCGGGGTAAGAAGAAGGGTACCTACAAAGATATTCCCACTAAGGGCCTCTCCGATAAGATCAAGTTGCTTGAAGCCCAAGTCAAAGTGATGGTACCTCTAATCAGAGTTCTGGGAAGTCAGATTGGCATCGACTGGGTGTCCGATCTGAATGATAACCAGGTCAGGTGCCTCGAAATTGGGATAAAGGCAATAAGGGAAGATAGAGGTTCAGCCTCATCCACAGCCGAACGCATCAGTGAGATAATCCGCGTCAAAGAGGATGTCCAGACCATTGCGAAGGGCCTGACTCGCCTTCTCAAAGAGATGGAGAAATTCGGGGCCTTCTGATCACGCATTTGTATGTGGAAAGGGGGACGCCCCTAAAATTCTCAGTTTCCCGGGTGGAGGATGGCGTAGGGATGGGGTCACGCCTCAGCTATGAGTGTTTTGGGGTCCCCATTCCCTGGAAATGAGCTGCTTGAGACTGGTAACCATTCAGTCATTCGCGGGCCCCTGGTAAGGGGTCATTGCGACTCCGGGCTTGAACCGGAGGGAGCAATCTCCCGGGCAGTGAATATGGGGATTGCTTCGTCGTTTCACTCCTCGCAATGACATCCTACATGAGAAGATCTGCCCAGCGAAACTGAAGGATCACTACTCGCCGCGATTTGGCCTTGAGGGAATCGGCTTCCTGAGATATACTTCAAGATTACGCTTATGACGGGAAATTTGAGGCCTCTCTAATTAAGGAGATATGAGAATTATGGAAACCCTGGGTTTGTGTTTGGGAGCGTCCACAGTTAGTATGGTGCGGTTGCGCGAGAATGGGGACGACCTGGAAATAATCAATACTGAAGCCATAACCCACGATGGCAACCCCAGACAGGTCCTGAAAGAAGCGTTGGAAGAAATTCCTGATATCAAAGACCTGAAAATCGCTGTCACGGGAAGAAAATTCATCAATTTCGTTGATCTGACGACCATATCCGAGCCTGAAGCCCTGGAACGAGCCGTGGCTCACATACAGCCGGAAAACGATAAGTATCGGGTTGTTGTGAGCGCAGGGGGAGAGACTTTTCTCGTGTACCACCTCGACGAAGACGGTGTGATCCAGGGGATCCAGACCGGTAACAAGTGCGCATCGGGAACCGGGGAGTTCTTCCTGCAACAGATCGGAAGGATGAATCTAACACTCGATGATGTGGCCCATTTGGCAATTTCCGAGGATCCTCATCGAGTGTCGGGTCGCTGCTCGGTGTTCTGCAAGAGCGACTGCACCCATGCCCTGAACAAGGGTATTCCCAAGGGGCAGGTGGTGGCCGGTCTCGCTCAGATGATGGCCGGCAAGGTCGTCGAGCTTTTGAAGAGGCTTCCGAAGAAATCAGTCATGCTGGTAGGCGGCTCATCCAGCAACAAGACTATGATACACCACCTTTCCAAGGAGATCGAGGATCTCTACATTCCGGAGGAGGCCCCGTATTTTGAAGCCCTTGGAGCGGCTCTTTGGGCCATGGACAATCCCACTGAACCGTTCCGGAGCGCTGATAGGGTCTTTGCCCGGAAAGGCTCCGCGTTCGGGTACCTCAAGCCGTTGGCCGACTTCAAGGATATGGTGAGTTTCAAAGACCGGCCCCGTGGGAAGGCTGAACCGGGAGACGAAACCATACTGGGGCTGGATGTGGGTTCAACCACAACCAAGGGCGTGATTTTTCGCTGTCGGGACCAGGCCATACTGGCCGCGGATTATCTGCGCACAGACGGTGATCCGGTGGGGGCTTCGCGCAATGTGTACCGGAGTCTCGCGGAACAGGTAGACGTGCCCATCGACATCATAGGGTTGGGCGTCACAGGATCGGGCCGCCAAATTGCGGGCCTGCACGCCCTGACCGACGGGGTTATCAACGAGATCATTGCACACGCGGCAGCGGCTGTTCATTTTGATGCTGAAGTGGACACCATCTTTGAGATCGGCGGCCAGGACGCGAAATACACGTACATCACAAACTCGGTCCCGAGCGATTACGCCATGAACGAGGCGTGCAGCGCGGGCACAGGTTCGTTTCTTGAGGAATCGGCCAAGGAGAGCCTCGGCCTGGAAGTGACCAAGATAGGAAAGGTGGCGTACACCGGAGCCAATCCGCCCAATTTCAACGATCAGTGCGCCGCGTTCATCGGTTCGGACATCAAGAATGCGGCCCAGGAAGGTATCCCGGTACCGGACATCGTGGCAGGACTGGTCTATTCCATCTGCATGAATTACTCGAACCGGGTCAAAGGCAATCGACCGGTCGGCAAGAAGGTCTTTATGCAGGGAGGTGTGTGTTACAACGAGGCCATCCCCGCGGCCATGGCCGCTCTCACAGGGAAAGAGATCGTTGTTCCGCCTGAACCCGGGCTCATGGGAGCGTTCGGTGTGGCCCTGGAAGTAGAACGCAGAATAGATAGGGGCCTGCTCGAGAAGGAATCATTCGACCTCAATACCCTCGCCGACCGTGAAGTGACTCATGGCAAGTCCTTCATCTGTGGCGGCGGCAAGGAGAAATGCGACCGCCAATGCGAAATATCTCGGATTCAGATTGAGGGGAAGACCTATCCTTTCGGCGGGGCTTGCAACCGATACGTCAACCTGCTGCGAAACGTGAAGTTCGACAAACAGGCCCTGGACATGGTCGATTATCGGCAAAAGGCAGTGTTTCGTGGTCTGGCTCCCGATGATCCGGCCGATACCAGACCCACCGTGGGAATGAACCGTTCGTTTCTGATGCACACCTATTTCCCCTTCTTCAATGCGTTCTTCAAGGAACTGGGGCACAGGGTGGTCCTACCTGATGAGGTAGACCCGTTCGGGGTGGACATGCAGGGCGCGGCGTTCTGCTATCCAGTGGAGATCGCTCACGGATTCTTTGTGGATCTTTTACGCAAAGACCCTGATCTCCTGTTTTTACCCCACATAAGAGGCGTTCCCACCGACAAGGAGAATCCCAATACTTGCACGTGCGTCTTTGTGCAGGGAGAGCCGTTCTATCTTGCCAGCACCTTTGAGGAGAGCGCTTCCAAGAAGATTATCACCCCGTACCTGGATCTGAGCCGGGGGATCGAGCCGAAGTCCGACGAGTTCGTCAAGGTTGCCGTGGAGATTGGATTGACCGAGGATGACGGCCGACGGGCGTTCCGAGCGGGAATGGCCGCACAGGATGCGTTCAAGCAGGAGATCCGAGCCAAGGGCCGCGAGATGCTCAAGGAGATCCAGGATGACCCCGACGCTTTGGGCATCGTGCTCTTCGGGCGGCCGTACAACTCCTTCGCGGGTGAGGCCAACAAGGGAATTCCAGGCAAGTTCGCGTCCAGGGGCTATCGGGTGATCCCGTTTGACATGCTCGATTTCGAGGACCAAACTCTTGACGACGCTGAAAGCATGTACTGGTCCATGGGTAGGATGATCCTGAAGGCCTCGCGGCTGGTGAAGAACAATCCCAAGCTTTTCGGAACTTTCATAACTAACTTCTCCTGCGGGCCGGATTCCTTTGTGGTTGGGTACTTCCGTGAGGAGATGGGCAAGAAGCCCTCACTCACCCTGGAGCTTGACAGTCACACAGCGGACGCGGGCCTGGAAACTCGCATTGAAGCCTTTTTGGACATTGTTCAGCACTATAGGGAACTGGAAAGCAAGAAGCAGATTCAAACGCAAACCAAAGATTTTCAGGTGGCCAGGACCATAATCCACGAGGGCAGACCGGCTATCGCGACATCTGACGGACGAGTGCTTCCACTGACCCATCCCGACGTGAGAGTCATAGTCCCGGCAATGGGCCGATTCTCTCATGAAGCGGTGATCAAGACCTTCGAGAGGGTGGGGATCAGGTCCTATGCATTGCCTCCCGCGGACGAGGAAATGCTCAAGCTGGGCCGAGGCAACTCCTCCTGCAAGGAGTGCCTGCCGCTGCAAACCACTGTTGGGACCATGCTGAATTACTTCCTTAAGGACCGGCCCCCGGGAGAAGTGACCGCCTACTTCATGGCCACCGCGGGCGGGCCTTGCCGTTTCGGTCAGTACAATGTGTTTTCCCGGCGCCTCATTGAGCGTTACAAAATCCCGGATGCCGCGGTGCTGACCTTGAACGCGTCCAACGGATACATGGGAATGGGTGATCGGTTCACTCTTGCCGCGTGGCGTGCAATCCTCATCGGTGATCTGATGTACGAAATGTGGGCCACTCTGCTCGCAGGCGCTGAAGACCGAGATTCCGCGCTGAAGATCTTCTTCAAAGAATGGAACGCGATTGTAGATGTGGTTATCGAGCCGTGGAAAGTAATTCGAAAGCAAATACGGTCCACCGCTGACACGCTTTCCAAGATCCCGTTGAAGATGCCGTACGACGAGATGCCCAAGATCTCGCTGATCGGGGAGATTTATGTTCGTAACGATCCCATATCCCTGCAAGGTCTGGTGGAAAATCTGGCGGATCGGGGCTTCGTGGTCCGCACTTCTACCACCGGTGAGTGGATAAAATATGTGGATTGGCTGATCAAGACCGGTATCGAAGGAGATACCACGGACATCCCGTGGTGGATTCGATACTATGTGAAGCGGCATTTTGACAAGAGAATACGGAAGCTCTTCAAGCCGGCAGGATTGTTCTTTGATGAACTCCTGCACGTGGAAGACCTGGTTGAGGCCGGAGAGAAGTTCATTTCCCCCAACCTGACCGGCGAGACCATACTCACCGTAGGCGCAGCGCTCCACGAGATCCTCCACCCCGCGTGCGGGATCATCTCCATCGGCCCATTCGGCTGTATGCCTTCCAGGGTGGCCGAGTCGGTGCTGTCGGAGAAATTCACCACACGCGAGAAAGAGGAGCTTCTGCTCCATACCGACGGAGACCGTCCGCATGGGCACGAGTCTGTGCTGAGCGGCAAAGACAGAAAGCTTCCTTTCCTTGCCATAGAGACCGATGGGAATCCATTTCCACAGATAATCGAAGCGAGGGTCGAAGCGTTCAGCCTCCAGGCCAAACGCCTCCACGAACAGATGCTGGAGGAAAAGAGGAAGCAGAACAACAACGCCTGACAAATCGAGGCGCCGCAGTGCCATTGATTCCATATGAGGAAGGCTGATTTGCAGGAGTTAGTCGTGTAGGGGCGACCGGCCGGTCGCCCTCTTCGCTGATTCTTCTCTTTCCCAGGCTCTGCCTGGGAATGCGTACCGGGGGAGGCTCAGCCTCCCTTCCCACACCGCGCGACGGGGCATATGAGCAACGAGAAGGCGCCTCGCACAGAGTCAACCATGAAAGACAAACACAACCCCGGTCCCCTGAAGCGAGTAAAGAACCGCATAACCAACGCCGTATCGGGACGGGATACCCTAAATCACACCCGTGCGAGAGGAGATCGAGCGGAACAGATAGCAGTGGATCACCTCACGGCCAACGGGTACCGGATTGTCGAGCGGAACTTCCAATGCAAACTCGGGGAAATTGATATCATTGCAATCCATCAGGGTGAACTAGCCTTTGTGGAGGTCAGATCCAGGCATTCGCCGACCGCTCGTAATCCGATTTACACGGTCAATCGCACCAAACAGAAAAAGATCATCCGTACCGCGCAGGTCTACCTTTCCAAGCACCGCAAACACGAGACGCCGGCCAGATTCGACGTTGCGATCGTAACCCTCGGAACAGAGCCTCATGTGGAACTCTTCCCAAACGCATTCCCAGCCGAAGGATACAGCTTCAACCTGTGAGAAGCGCGGTTCTTGAGAGGTAACTGGGGGCTCTTTCTTGCACTGCTCCGCGCAGGGCGATTTGGTCAACTTGAGGTTTGGTTCCTTCTGCTCGAAGCACGGATACATCGTGCCGGCTCATTGGCCCCACGCCGAGTGGACCCAGACCCCCGCAAAGAACTCCAATTTGGCGATGGTTGGTGGTTCCCTAACGTTGCAGATTGGTGTTCGCAAGCACTATTGTGCCTCGCTGGTATTCCGGCGGTTCCAGGGCGGTGCCCTGATCTTTACCCATAAGGCTTTCTGGGCGCCGGGGTTGTGTCCACTGACTTAGACGCGGAGCTCGATTCAACTAGCAACAGGAAGGCCCAGGATACAGAACGGAGAGTGAAACGGAATAACTGCCCCGAAGGGGCAGACCATGAATAACCGTGGGTTTCAACCCACGGTAGCGAGCAAGACCACAAACAGGTTCGGACCCTGAAGGGGTCCACCAATTAGACAACGAGCCATCACCCATGGAGGCCGGTGTGGATCATGATTGGTCGACCCTTTCAGGGTCGTTCACGACGATTGCGTCGGCGCGGGTCTCCACGGGCTATAGCAGTTGCCTATAATAGTGACCCATTGATTCTTGGGCGCCACTGCCGGCTTGTCCAGCAGTGCGATGGTTTTAGGTCGGAATCTTTGGCACTTGCTATAAGAGTCGTGCCGCGATCTGTGCATGCCGGCTACATCCCCGTAGAACCGACCTGCAACCGCCATGGTGGGTGCTTTCGCAAGCTTTCGGACGCTTTCTTGGTCAAATCATTCGCCACTGGTTACGGTTGGGAAACCCCTGTCTTGACAACTCCCTTAAAAGGGTCTACAAATCATAGTCCATGCACTGTCTTGTGCGCCCTTAGCTCAGCTGGATAGAGCGTCTGACTACGGATCAGAAGGTCGGGAGTTCGAATCTCTCAGGGCGTACCAAAGAAATCAAAGGGTTATCGAGATTGCTCGATGACCCTTTTTGCCTTGGTGTCCATATAGGTGTCCTTCTGTTCGCTGGTGTGGTCGTCAGATCTAACCCAACGAGACAGGCTTCAGGCTTTTCGCCGAAGCATTCGCACTCCCGTCGATGCTTCGGAGTCAACAGAGGAGGTGGCCAGCTATGCGAGAAAAGGAACAAGAAAAGGATAATCCGCTTGGAATGAAACTGCTTTCACCATACGGAGGCTATGCGCTTCCCTCCCTGTATGGCTCACAGCGGCGAATAGAGTTCTTTCAAAGGGAGACTACATACTTGGCTTCTGCGTATCTTTGGCCTTCTATGCCAACGAGGGGAAAAAGGCACTCGAAGCCCTCACTTCCCAGAAAGAGAATTTCACCGATGAGACTCCCATTCGGATTTCCGGGCTGAGCGACCACTGGACTCAGATGCCGTATGGAAGTCTTAAGAAACTGGCTTCAAACTCCATTTATCAGCTCACCAACCAAGTATTCACCATGGTCTACGGCAATTTTGAAGCCTTTATCCTGGATTTGGTTCACGATTCATTGATTAGTGTGGGGGCAGAGGAACCACAGACTGAAGCCATACGGATGACGATGATGACTCGATGGCAGGGAAAGATTGATCGAATGAGGGAGAAGTTCAGCCTCGATATGCCTCAAAGGACTTTTCGCGAGGAGTTCTCAGACATGAGAATGGAGTTCCTGGGGGAGCGCTGCACCAATCCAATTGAGTTGCTGGAGAAACTTGCCGAGTTCCGTCATCGCCTTGTACATTCTGCTGGAAGAGCTGACGGGCCTTTCCTGAAATCGTTCCCGACTGTGCCCTTCGCAGAGGGTGAACAAATAAGGATGCCTACCAGCCTGCCTTTTGACTTGCACTACTTTTTCGTCCCGTTTACTGACATTATCGATTCAGCTTTCGCGAAGAGGTTCAATTGGCCGAGGTTGCCTTTTGCTCCCGAGCGATTCCTGTGAAGTGGCACATCACAGAAAACAGTCGAAGCCCTACCGTCAGCAGATCGGTACGACGACGATCCTCGTGGTCTCGGAGAAACAGAAATGGCAATGGGTCAGCTTGCTTCAACGCTTGGCCATGACGCTTGCGCTGAGATCGGGTACGGGTGATATCCAGAGTGGCTAATCTCCTGATATCTTCACTGGAACTGCCCAGTTGACGTTCTTTAGTTCGTCCTCGGTTACAAGGCTGTAGCGCTTGAACACGGACATCGTTTTGTGGCCGGAGATGGCCATGATCTTGAAATAATCATTGCCGGCCAGCCTGAGGTTGTTGATGGCGCAATGCCGAAGATCATGAAACGTAAAATCATGCAACTCAGCCACTTTGCAAGCTCTCTTAAACGATCTCTTGATGTCGTCAAACGGTCTGCCGTGCCTGAGAAAAACGCGGTCGGTACGGAGCCCCCGTGGGAGTCTGTTGAGCATCGCCCTGACTGCTGGATGAAGAGGAATATTTCTGTAATGGGGTCAGGCTTGACATATATGGATTTGAGGGTGTAAACTGCCAAGAATGGCACGGAGAGCACGCATTCACTATCCGGGCGCTGTCTGTCATGTGATGCTACTTGGGAACGGTGGCCAGGATATTTTCCTTGACGAGCCGGACCGGATTCGTTTCTACGATCTGTTGGAGGAAGGAGTCAAGCGATCAATCGTCTGCGCAAACGTGCGGAAACGAATCCCTGTCTTGCGGCAGAACTTGAGAGAGTAAGAGAAGACCTGGCACAAATACAAATATGTCAAGCCTGACCCCTATACGCCGCAGTAGACGCCCCTTTGCGAGGCTATTAGGCCGGTTTCGTTAACTTTTCGTCTCAATTCTCAACCGCGAAAGTTGAGTACCCATGATAAAGGGCTTCCAGACTATGAAAAGTGTAGATAGAAGACTAGAATATAGAGAGTTATCTATATAGATATAGTGACAGATAAAACGCCACGGCCCTAATCTTGCATCTTGAGTGCCCTGGAGCGAGGAATGGAGCAAGTCGCACAATGCTTTAGAGAGAGAAGCCTGCCTTTCCTCATCATCTGTCTGTAGTAAGTAAAAATGTCGTTTTGGTATATCTCAATGGGATCTTCTCGGAGAACATTGCCCATATCGTAGAATCCATTGTCGTCAGCGCAGCACAGGCCCACCGACCCGTCGGAATAAATGAGCATTCTCTCGAATACATCCTGACAAACCTCCGGTTTTGGCCCCTGCTCCAGGCGCAGGTCCTCATATGGAATTGGCTTGTTACCCCAGTTGTGGACGTCGAACTTGACCACTTCGTCGCCATAGCTCGGGGCTATGCGCCCAGTCCATAGCTCGTGGAAATCCAGCCACTCGTGTCTGTTTATCTGCTGGCGAATGAAACGGATCATGACCCTTGTTCTTCCGTATTTATTTCTCATTCTAATGAAGTTCCGCACATTAGAGACCACCCCATTGAAGTCTGTTCCGACTCTTATCGACTCGTGGGTGGCCTTGTTGATTCCATCTATGCTGCAGATGATGGTGTCCAAGTCAGAGTCTAGGAGCTTTCGGGCCATATCTTGATTCAGCTCACTGCAGTTTGTGGCGAATCCCGTTCCCCTGAATCCCAGCTCTTTGGCTGTCTTGATCTTTTCTGCAAGTGTGGGGTCCAGCAGCGGCTCTCCGCAACCATGTATGGTCAGGAATTCTATTGAATCGCGATAAGGCTTGAATTTGTCCAGAATTATTTCGAACTGCTCCGTGGTCATCGTGCGCGGTTTTCTGGTCCAGGAGGATATGGAGCACATCACGCAACGGGATGTGCATACTCCGTTGATTGTTTCAATTTGGAGGTGAGACGGTATAATCATTTGTTTTGTCTATCCTATTCCGACAAAGGTCAGCATATTTGCCAACCCCAAACAAGTTAAACCAGGCCGGAGGCGAAGATTTCCTTTGAGAATTCGGGCCGGTGGTGATATGAGGGCCTGCAACGCTCCACCGGGAGCGGGACGGGACCGTATAAAACGCGAAACCGCCCTGATTGTGCGGCAAACACGACGGCGGTTTTGCGAGACGATAGACAGGGACCGTATATTCTGGGCTCCTATCTATCAGAACGGTTCTCCGTGTCAAGTCCTAAAGCGAAATTGACAGGAGCCAACATGATATTCTTACACAGGAGCGTCCTCGATTCAAGTTTTGTGTTGTGGGGTCAGGCTTGACATATATGGATTTGAGGGTGTAAACTGCCAAGAATGGCACGGAGAGCACGCATTCACTATCCGGGCGCTGTCTGTCATGTGATGCTACTTGGGAACGGTGGCCAGGATATTTTCCTTGACGAGCCGGACCGGATTCGTTTCTACGATCTGTTGGAGGAAGGAGTCAAGCGATCAATCGTCTGCGCAAACGTGCGGAAACGAATCCCTGTCTTGCGGCAGAACTTGAGAGAGTAAGAGAAGACCTGGCACAAATACAAAGATGTCAAGCCTGACCCCTATATACGCCGGATGCTCGTTCGTTCTCGTCGGCTTGCTTGCGATAGAAATCGTACACACCCAGGGTACGTAGTATCCAGGCCACAGCCTCTGGAGATATGGCGTCTAGAATCGCCAAGGGCATGATAGGACCAGGTGTGACACTAATCTCGCCGACATCTTTTTTGATGGAGCGAAGCACGGCATCCGCGACCTTGCCGGGTGTTGTCTCTCCCACGACCTTTGGTGCGCTTTTGTTGTACACCGCGAACATCCCTGCTTCTGAAACGAAACCCGGGCAGATGACCGACGCGCTGACGCCCGTTGAGCGCAGTTCTTCACGCAAACCCCTTGTCCACTCTATGAGCCCCGCCTTGGTGGCCGCGTAGGTCGCGGAATACGGAGATCCCTTCTTACCTCCCAGGGACGACATGGTGACTATGTGTCCGCTGCCTCGCTCCAGCATGTGCGGCAAGACCAGACGCGTCAGGATCATGGGAGCGACCAAATTGGTGTGGATCATAGTCTGAATGAAGTCGGGGGACAAACCCGCATAGCGGCTCACGTACTCTATCCCGGCATTGTTCACCAGAATGTCGATGTGCCCGAATTCCGCTTTCACCTGCTCCACCAGGTTTTCACGGGACGCGTCATCCGTAATGTCTGATGCAATGGCAATCGCGCGCACATTGAACTCAGTCAATTCCCTGGCAAGGGCTTCCAGTGCGTCCTTGGTCCGGGCTGCCACCGCGATGTTCACACCTTCCTTGGCAAGAGTCCGAGCGATATACGGCCCCAGTCCCCTGGAACCCCCGGTGAGCAACGCTGATTTCCCTTTAATGTCTTTCATGGCCGATCTCCCTCATAGTCTGAATCGCGCTACACATTCAATCCGATTATTTCTTTTGCTTTCTGTTTGTATTGTTCAAAAGGCGCCTCAGCCAGGAGCATCTTCTTCTGCGCTGCAAAGGAGCCCTCTCCATGAATGGTGCAGACTTCATGCCATCCTGCAAAGTCGCTTGCCACCAGGTGGTGGAGCATGCTCATGAGCTTGAGTCGTTCCTCCGCGGTAAACGCTCCCGCGCCTCCCATGTACCGTTCTAGGTAAGGTTTCAGTTCAGGATGTTCCCAATCCTTGTACGAAGGCTGGGTCACGAGAATTCCGCCCGCCAGGTCCTGAATGCAGCGAATGAACTGATGGAAGTCCGATGCAAAATGGAGCTTGGCCATGTTGGAGAGCAAGCGATTGGCCACGAATAAGCCCGATCCACCGAAGTCTTCCGGGTCGCTGAGCGCGGCTTTGGCCAGAGCCTTTGTGGTTTCAATATATTTGATCATTTCAATGAACTGTTCCCGAACGTGCGAGGCCTTCTCAACACCGTTCGCCTCTGCCGCCAGAATCCCGAGACCGGCGAAATACTCGATGATGGGGATCTTGTAGGTTACCGCGGTAAATCTGTGAAATGCAGAGAAGGCGTATGCGACATACTGCGCAAGCTGCCATTCCCGCAGCAGAAAGACACGCTCCTTGGGAACGCGGACATTGTCAAAGATCACCAGGGCCTCCAGGTGTCCCCGTTTCGGCCGTGGCGTGGGAAAATGGTACCTGTCCTCGTACCGAAAGCTTGGGCGACAGATCTGTCGTATACCCTCTGTGTTGACGGGCACCGCGAACGCCACCGCATAGTCGGCCTCAGACTCGGTCAGATTACGGGTGGGGATAACGATAATCTCATCCGTGTAAGCCGACGCAGTAATGTGGGCCTTGGCCCCGGATACAATAATCTCATCTTGTGTCTCATCAACCACCCGCAGGTAATAATCCGGGCTTTCTTGCCCGCTCGGGCCTTTGCTGCGATCCCCTTTTACGTCGGTCACCGCGCCGCACATGGAGAGGTCATTCTTAGCGCAATGCCACCGGTAGTCGTTGATTCGATCCTCGTAGATCTTGTTCCCCGAGGCCCTTGCCACAGCCTGAAGCCCGTTGAGAAGGTCGGTTCCAACGTCTTTGACAAACGGGAGCGCCCCGTCCGCGTAGTCACACCCGGTCCTGACCAGATGATACCGTTTGGCCACAGCCTCCGGGAAGTCGGGGACTTCAAAATATGAACTTACCTCTTCCCCCGAATCGGGCGACTTCATGACCGCGATTTCTTGAAATTCAGGATCGTGCCCAAGGAGAAAATCGAACGCCCCGGTTTCAACACCGACCTTGATGTACGGGTCTTCCGTTACATCGGGCACGCTGTCCCCGAGAATGAAAACTTTCCGGCCGTCCTTCAATCCTTCCTTGTATTGCTGAGCCGTGCGTAATGCCATAATTGGTCCTCCAATGACCCATAAGCTCAGGGAATGGAATTCCCTGAAGGAATTTGTGGTTCAAAAACCGGCCGATCCTCTCTCAGAACCTGAACCAGCCGTTATCCTTGTACCATTGCAGGGTGTCCTTCATTCCCTGCTCAATGGTAGGGTACTTGAAAGTATATCCGGCGGCCTTGAGCTTGCTGTTGTCCCAGATGCGCTCGCAGGAAAGGTAGTGCAGCGTGGCCTTTTCCAGTAAAGATTTTGTGCCCAAAACCCTGGCCACAAACTGAGAAACCACGGCCACAGGAACGAGCATCCCCAGGGGCACGTGAAAAAAGTCCTTTTCAACCCCGAGGAGCTCTTTGGAGATCAACTTGAAGAACTCCGTTGTGGTGATACGTGTATCATCGCTGCAATTGTATGCTTCGCCTATCATGGAGTCGGTGTCGTACGCGTGAATCGCTGAAAGGCACATGTCTTCCACATGGAGGAAGGCTTCGGTCTTGTCTCCTTTCCCCACCATCAGCATTTTTTTCTTTTTGCGTTCTTTGTATACCTGGGCAAATGCATTGTACAAACCGTACTCGCATCGCGTGCCATAGATGGCCGCGGGTCGGAGTATGGTGGCACGCAACCCCTCTTCTGCAATGCACTTTTGTACTACTTTTTCACCTTCCCATTTACTCACATTATAGTTGTTCAACGGGGGAGTGAGTTTCCTGTCATCTTCCTTGACCGGGGTCTTGGAGTGCCGGCCATAGCCGTAAACCCCAACGGAGGACCAATGAACAAAACGTTTCACCCCGGCCTTCACGGCAGCGTCACAAACATTCTCTATGCCGCGTACATTGATCGCGAAGATGACCTTGTCCGGCGTTGAGTAATCGTGTATGCCCGCAACGTGAAACACACCTTCCACGCCATCGAGCAGTCGATCCAGACCTTCTCTCTTTGTCAGATCCGCTGCCATGAATTCAACGCCGAGTGCTTCGAACATGGCGCTGTACTGTCGGCTGGAAACGTCTGTCGCTCTCACCTTGAACCCGGCCTTTATTGCTTCCATCACCATGTGATGTCCCGTAAAACCGGCCGCGCCTGTAACCAACACCAGACCTCTGCTTACCTTTGTGATGACACACCTCCTAATTGGGAATCCCCAATCTTTGCAGAACCTCAGGGTCGGGACGCCCATTTTGGTCCCAACCTCTCAGTTCGTAGTACTCATTGAGCATCTTATCCAATTCCACGGGCGCCCACCCCTCCTGGTCGACCTCATTGAGGATGCGGCCGGGGAGCGTGTCGTCCGCCCTTGTAATCCCTTCGCGACAGTTCATATGCCTTTCAAGATTGAAAATCCTCTCCCCGATTGCATAGAAATCGTTCCGCTTGATCTTGAATCCCAGGAGGCCCGACAGTATGCCGCAATAGTCCGAAAGATCCGTGGTCGCCACAGCCACCGACGGAAACTTGCGCATCAGGAACCGCATGATCGGCATTGGGGTATACTTATACGCAAAGTTCTCTTCCAGGAATGGATACTCAGTCTGGATGCAAAAAATTGCCGAATTCACGGCATCCGTCAAGTCCTGCATAAACTTGACGAAATGAGCTTTCCCCTCGGTGCCGTGCGGGCTCAAGTACGACTCCGCTTCAATGGCGTGCGTGCTCCCAGAGAGATGCGTGGCTCCACTGTTCGCGGTGGCATATCCCAGTCCCTGGCCTGTGCAGGCCCTTGGATCGTATGCGGCCATTTCAAGGCCCTTTACGTGGATCGCATAATCCTTTCCCCCATATTTCTCGGAAAACCGCTTCACCCCTTCGGCCAAATCGTTTCCCAGGCCGCGGCGATAAGCGATATCATCAATGATTTCAGTTATTCCATCCGGATTCCCGAATTCGAGATTGCAGTCAAGCAGTCCATTGTCCGACAACTCCATTGCAAACCCCAGCACATTGCCGGTGCTGATTGAATCCATCCCGAGCCTATTCAGCTTTTCATTCCACCACGCGATCTGCGAGATGTCGCCAATCGTCAGATTCGATCCCATCAATGCTATAGTCTCGTATTGAGGGGATACCATCTGCTTGCCCTTGAACTTCCCGGTTATCCCGCATTGAATGGGGCAACCCACACAGCCGTGATTCTTCACAAAATGTTCATCGCGTATTTTCTCGCCGCTAATATCAGAGGCCTTGTCAAAACTGGACGAGCTGAAGTTTCGCACCGGCATAATGGAATTGGAACCATAGACCATGACATTCATGGCAGTTCCCAGTTCACGCAGCTTCCTGCCGGTCATATCATGGGAAGTCACTTTCTCGCGGGCAATGTCCACGGCTTTCTTGAATTGTCCAGGATTCGCAGGGACAATCTTTCGGCTCCCCTTGGCCACAATGCCCTTGAGGTTCTTGGACCCCATTACAGCGCCCAGGCCACATCGACCCGCGATCCGTTTCCCCGCGGCAACAACGGCAAATAGGACTCCGTTCTCACCGGCAGGACCGATTACCGCCCAGTCCCCTTCATCTTTGCGAGCTTCCTGAAGATCATAGGTGTCCATTCCCCACAACGAAGAAGCGTCCTCAATGGTTGCCTTTCCCTCATCAACCTTGATATACACAGGCGCATCAGATCGCCCTCGTATCATTATCCCGTCGAACCCGGCCCGCTTCAGGCTGAGACCAAAACGACCACCAACATATGAAGAACCGGAGATGCCGGTAAGAGGCGACTTGCAGACCACGGCAAAACGGCCGCCGGCAGGCGATGCGGTTCCCGCGGTCGGGCCGCTGGTCATGACCAGGATGCTGTCCGGAGACAGGGGATCCGTGCCGGGCTTCATGTGGTCATAGAGCAGCTTAAGGGCCAGCCCTTTGCCCCCGATATAGTGTCGACGGTCGTCATCTGAAATTGCCACGGCTCCGATTTCTCGGGACGTCAAATCAATGTCCAGCACCTTGTTGTTAACCGCTACGATGTCTTGCATGGAAGTACCTCTCGGCCCCTCTAGTAGACCGTTTCATAAAAGCCCTCACCCCGCCCCTCTCCCGGAAGGAGAGGGAGCAAGGGGATTTGCCGCATTCATCAATGGCAAGGCACATACGCAACCATGTACTATCTCTCTCGTATGACGATGTCCACGACCTTGCCTTTGATTTCCACATGATCGTCTTTGCGTTTCTCTATGGCTCTCATGACCATGTCGAATATGACGTCTCTGCACTGGGATATGCTCTCAGGGCGGCCCAGCAGAAGCCATTGAATGGTCAAGTGCTCAATGAACCCAAGTATCATGTTCCGAACGAGATACGGGTCGATGTCATCACGGAACACTCCCTCCTGGACCCCTTCGTTAAACGCGTCCACGATAGGTCTCGACGCATCCCTGACAATCTTGTATGCATCCGTGTTCAAGAAATTGCGATTCCCCTTGAGCGTGAGCAGGGCAACAGAACTATATAACCGATTCTTCTCGTAAAATTCCAAATATGCTTGGATAATTACTCGTATCTTCTCCCTGGGGCTGTGAATGTACCGACCGATCTCCCTCATCCGATCAAACTCTCTTTGGGTATAGAGTTTCGGAATCGAAAACAGAACCTCCTCCTTTGAAGAGAAATACTCGTAGAGCGTGGCATCAGAAATACTCGCAGCATTGCTTATCGCTGAAATGGTGGTTGCTTCAAATCCCTTTTCTCCGAAGACCTTGAGCGCCCCCTCGAGGATGGCGATCCGTCTTTCACGGGTACGGTTGCTACCGTTCTTTGTCGTGCGATTGTTGGACTTCTTTGTGCTCATGTCTTTTCAGTGATTTGCCGCTGGAAGCGGGACTGCGCCATCCGAGAAACGTGCTGTCGGGCAATTGGCGGTCAGGTTATGTTATTCGTTCTCGCAATCAAGTATTGGGTTCCTTCTTGTGCATCGGCCCACCAATACAGGATCGGTCTCTCGTTGTCAAGGCAAAACTAAAGGGACATACGGAAAACAAACCATAAGATCCGAAGGAGACTATGGGCAGGGACCTGGTTGCGATAATGGGATTACAGCAAACGGCAAATATGTCTTGACTCCTTAAGGTTTTCTTCATAAAACTGGGAAGAGCCTCCGTTGCAACCAGATCTCGGGAAAGAAGGAAACGAATATGGAACTCTCAGTATTACAACTTGAAATCATGGACAATGTCGCTGTAGTAAAGATGAATAACCCGCCGGTGAACGCCCTGGGTCCCGCGTTCCTTGACGACTTCGGTCGGATCCTGGACGATTTGGCAAACTCCAAGAAGGCGAGGGCTCTTGTCCTTGCCAGTGAGTGTCCGGGTTTTTTCTCGGCTGGGGATGATGTGTCGGCATTGAGGGAGATCGACGATGATCTCATAGCGCTCTTGCCCAATGTTCACGCGTTGTTGAATGCCCTGGAAGCATTGCCGATTCCCACAGTGGCCGCAATCAACGGACATGCTCTTGGTGGCGGACTTGAGTTGGCCCTCACCTGCGACTTCCGTTTCATGGGCGAGGATTCAGGACGAATCGGGTTACCCGAGGTCCGGCTGGGAATGATACCGGGTTTTGGAGGCACACAGCGTCTTCCGATGGTGGTCGGCAAGACAAAGGCGGTTGAGATGATGTTCAAAGGCCTGCACATAACTCCTGAAGAGGCGAAACAGATAAGTCTCATCAACGATGTCTTCCCGCAGGCGGAACTGTATGAGAAGTCGTTACACTATGCGAGGAGGCTCGCGCGGCAGGCTACCGGCGCAATCGCACATATCAAGAAATGCGTCAATGTCGGGCTACAGAAAGGGTTTGAAGAAGGCTTGGCCGCGGAACAAAAGGCATTTCACGAGAATATTTTCACTCCGGACGCGAAAGAGGGAGTCGAAGCATTTCTATCCAACCGAAAGCCGGAATTTACAGGATAGAGCGATGAAGACTGCGTTTGCAGCGGGAGAGAAGAGAAGATTAAGAGAAGAGTATTGGCCACAGAGGGCACAGAGGGCACAGAGAAGGGAAGAAAGCCACGTAGAATGGGGGGACCCGTCTGGGCCTCCGGCGTTTCCCTTGTTGTCCGGCGCTCGTGGGGTTCTGAGAAGATGAGATGAGGTCAGGCTTCAAATGGTTGCCTCTGTTCCAGCGAACACCCATGCCCGGGAAGGGCACAACCAAGCATGAAAATGTCCGCACAACGCGGGGTCCCGGCCGTAGGGGCTACGCATGCGTCGCCCTCTTGGATGCTCGCTCAGTGACGGCATTCGGTGGACTTTGCAATGCATCCATTTTCATACAAAGAATGCGGAGTGTACGGGTGCAGCCCCACGGGACGTGGGGCTGCGCGGACCTGAGAACCCGCCGGCTGAACCGCCGGCAAACACTCTACAGAAGATGCTCTGAAAAGAATGAAATGATCTTCTCGGGTTTTTCCGCGGGATATTTGTAAGCGTCAAATCGCAGCGCATTCGGGATGATGTACAATTCCTTTGGTTCAGCAGCGCTTCGGAATATGGCCCGCGCGTCTTTCAGGTCACCGATCTCATCCTTTTCCGCCTGCACGAACAGGATCGGGATTGGGCTGATCTCGCCCACATACCGAGCCGGGTCAATCTCCACTGAAGGGTCAAAACCAAGGATAATCCCGGCCATTTGCTTGATAAATGGAACATAGAATCCCGGCAACGCGGTCCAGAAACGGATACTCTTATCGATCATGGTGTCAAAGCGATACGAGCCCAGCGCGACAACGCCGGCCTTTTTGACGCCCATCTTCTTTAGTTCTATTGCGCCTCTCAAAGAGACATTGCCGCCCATGGACAGGCCGAGCAGGCCTATGCCGTCAAACTTTTGTCCGTTCTTGTCTTTCTTGTTTGCCAATACCCACTGGACCGCGCCCATAAGGTCATTCACCTCATATTTCCCCAGGGTTATCATGTCGCCGCCGCTTTCGCCGCAGGCACGAGTATCAAAACTTACGACGTTAAAACCTGCCTTGTTGAGCGGCGGCACGGACGCTAGGAAATCAATGTATTCTTCTTTGCCGTGTATGTCCTTTCCCAGCCATCCTGCCCTATTCGCGCCGTAACCATGAATCACGAATATCACTGCCGAGTTGTCTCCGGGGATCCACCATCCTTTGATGGGAATACCGTCGGTACTTGTAAAACTGATGTCTTCATACTTCAGACCATAGTCGGTGGGAGTCTTCTTGACGGTTTGATGAGGCACATGAACCGCCTTGTAGGCCGCCATATAGCTCACGCCATAAACTGCGACAAATGCCAGAATGACGACGATTGCCACGATGATAACAGGTCTTTTTCTCATAATGATCCTCCTCGTATGAGATAGCTCTGAACAATGGAACGGACACCCCAATTCCCGGCAGCGCGGAATTCGGATGCGTTTCTAACGACTTGCGCCACGCGCTATACATCAAGTCTGTTGGACCGTAAACATATCTTTGTCCTTTCAGACAAAGTGCGGAAAAACCAGATGAACCAACCTCTCCAGCGCGCAAACCCGAACTACATTTCCTAGCTTGCCCTGTCAAGGAGATCCCGAGAACTCACAAGTCGTTCGCGAAATTCCCTTTCAGTCTTCCATTGGAAAATCCCGTTCATTGTCGCGGTACAGTCTGAAATCATGTAAGCGTCGAACCCTTTGCGAACAGCGGTCCTCATAGTCTTTGCAATACACTGGTCGGTTGTGAAGCCCGCGAAAAAGACTGTTTCCGCTGACACTCCGCGAAGCAATTCCTCCAGATTGCTCCCGACAAACGCGTCGAAAGCGTACCTGCCTTCAACCACTAGATCATTGTCTTGATAGAGTCCTTCCGTGATTTGGGACTTCTCCGTTCCCTTTGTGAAGACTCTACCAAACGTGATGGCCGCGAGCCAGCCTCGCTTGTTTTTGGGATCTATCACCAGAGGCGCATGAATGACGGTCGCTTTGCAGGATCCGGCATGCTCGACCACCTTCCGCGTGTTGTCGAGCACTCCCCTGGAGCGTAGCTGCCCTTTGATCAAGGAGTGGTAAAGCCCACGGTTTGTCCACTGGTTCTGAAATTCCACCAGGACGACGGCTGAACTCTTTGTGATTAACTGCCTCATGTCTGTTCCTCCTATCTGATTAATTCCTATAGAAATTGATGCGCCTCGAAGTCTCCCGAATGCCGTCACTGAGCGAGCATCCAGGAGGGCGACGCATGCGTAGCCCCTACGCGAGGGCCCCCGCGACTTTGCGGACATTTTCATACTTCGTTGTCGCTTTCTTGCGATAGTAGTTGGCATAAGCCACCCAATGATCCGGCGGCATATAGTCAGCCGCCTAAGTTAGGCGTCAAAAAAAATCGCCTAAGTTTGAGTCAGCGCGGGCAAGCCCAGATTGACCTTGTCCAGCAGCCGCACCAGTTGCCTCCGTTCATCATCAGTCAGGTTGGTCATGAGCTCTGCGGCACGCCGGTAATAGTCCGGCAGCATCGACTCCAGGGCGTTGCGGCCTTTGGGCGTGAGTCGAACGCAAAGCCTCCTGCGGTCTTCATCGTGGGGGGTCCGAGCAATCAGGCCGTCTCGGTGAAGCCCATCCAGCAGCCCTGTCATGGTGGAACGGGTCACGCCTACCCTGTGTGCGAGTTGAGACGGATTGGCTACCTCTGTTGGAATACGGTTCATCACCATCAGCGTGAGGAATCGACCCTGAGATAACCCGTGTGTAGAGAGCATGACTTCAAACCCGGTCAAGAGATCACTTCCTGTCCGGGCCAGGGCAACGCATGCTTGCATTGCCGACGGATCCATGTCGGGATAGCGCTTGGCAAACTCGCGTAGGGTCTTGTTATCGGGAAGGTCCCGCAGGTAGAACAATCAACTGCTCCTATTCCTTCTCTTGTGGTTCGGCCCCATAATATACGGCGCCGAACTAAGATGTCAAGCAAAAAAAGGGAAACAGGAAAGAATTCAAGCCTGCTCCCCTTTCTAACGGTCCGATCATGACCAAACAATCACGGGAAATTGCTGGATACCGAGACTGGCCCCGGCTTGGTGCGCATAACAATCGTTATAGGTCGAGCAGTTTGCCGATTATCTCTTTCTGGACCTCCGAGGTTCCACCACCGATGGGCCCGATCCTTTGATCCCGCCATATTCTTTGGACCAGGTACTCGGACATGTAGCCGTAACCGCCGTGAAGCTGGATGCACATATCCGCCACCTCCACCCCCTTTTCACAGGCGAAGATCTTGCACATGGCCACCTCCTTGAAGCAGTCGAGCCCGTTGATGTGGAGCCATATCGTATGATAGACCAGGCACCGGGCCGCCTCAATCCAGGTGAGCATGTCCGCGAACTTGTGTCGATTAACCTGAAACGACCCGATGGGTCGGCCGAATGCCTCGCGTTGCTTGGCGTATTTTAGGGTGATGTCAAAACAGTGCTGCGCAGCGGCCACAGATCCGACGGCCATTGTGAGCCGCTCGGTCTGGAAGCCGTGCATTATCTGGTAGAATCCCTGGTTCTCTGTGCCCAGGAGATTGGAAGCAGGGACCCTTACCTCGTCGAACGCGAGTTCAGCCGTGTCTGAGGCCCTCCAACCGAGTTTGTCAAGTTTTCGGCTCACAGCGAATCCGGGGGTCCCTTTTTCAACTATTATTTCAGTGATCCCTCTGTGTCCGCTTTCGCTGTCCGTCTTACAGGCCACGATGTAGAAATCGGCCCTTGCGCCGTTTGTGATAAACATCTTGGCGCCGGTGATCACATAGTCGTCTCCGTCCCTGACGGCCCTGGTCCTGAGGCTTCCCACATCGGATCCTGTGTTGGGTTCGGTAATCGCCAGGGCGCCGATCTTCTCTCCCCGAATTCCAGGGACCAGATATCGCTGTTTCTGCTCTTCGTCCCCGAATGCGCTCACGATGGGCAACACTATGGTCTCATGTAGGCCCAGACCCGCTCCAACGCCTCCTGAACCGCACCTGGCAAGCTCTTCAGCCAGGACCACCTTGTAACGAAAATCCCCGCCGACCCCTCCATACTCCTCGGGCATGCCTCCCGCAAAGAAGCCCAGGTCTCCGGCTTTCCTGAAGAGTTCCGCAGGGAACTCTCCCTTTTCCTCCCATTCGTCCACGTACGGGACAATCTCCGCGGCCACCCATTTTCTGACTGAGTCACGGAACATCCTGTGTTCATCGTCAAAAAGCCAATCTTTTTCCATGATGTCGCTCTCCTTCGCAGACCCTTACAATCCCTCCAGCCGAGCGATGATGTCGCTCATGACTTCATCAGCGCCTCCACCGATTGACAGCAGACGGGAATCCCTGAAGCCTCTTGAAATCCAGTTTTCGTTCATGAAGCCCATTCCGCCGAACATTTGCAGGCATCCATCCGCGACATTCCTGACCAATCGTCCTGCCAGGAGTTTGCCCATTGAAACCTCTCTAGTCGGGTCAATACCTGCGATTTTCATCCGCACAATATGATAGGTGAGTTGTTTGAGGGATTCGATTTCAGTGAGCCAATCGACTATTCTGTGCCGCAATACCTGTTTGGCAATCAAAGGCTTGCCGAATACGATACGCTCTTTAATGTATTCCACAGTCCAGTCGATCATGTCCAGCGCAGCGATGTAGGACATGGGCAGAGCGCAGAAGCGTTCGTGCTGGAATTGTTTCATCTGGATTATGAAGCCTTCGTTTTCCGCACCGATCAAATTCTCGGTCGGCACCCTCAGGTCGTCGAAAAAGAGCTCCGCGGTGTCGCTACACCTCATGCCCAGCTTGTCCAGTTTCTTGTTTACAATGAATCCCGGCAGATTGGTCGGCACAAGAATAAGGCTGAACGAGTGGTACCCCGGTTCGTCGCCGGTTCTGACGAGCATGACCACAAAGTCGGCCTGAACTCCGTTGGTGATGAAGGTCTTGGAACCGTTGATCACGTAGGTATCGCCGTCCTTCTTGGCCCTGGTTCTGAGCGCGGCCACATCCGACCCTGCTCCCGGCTCCGTCACTCCGATGGCCGCGACCATCTCGCCTGCTATTGCCGGTTTCAGATAGGCTTCCTTGAGGTATTCGCTGCCGTAGTCATGGAGCGCGGGAGTGGCCATGTGCGTCTGAACGCCTACGGCCATTGGAACGCCCATTGCCCTGCAATGCCCCAATTCCTCGAGGAACACCACGTCAAACCAGTGGTCGAGCGCCTGTCCCCCGTATTTGGGATCATAGCGGATCCCTAGAAGCCCCAGCTCGCCCATTCTCTTGAACAGTTCGTGTAGTGGAGTGCCGTTTTCCTCCCACTCATCAACGTAGGGATTGATCTCCTTCTTAACGAACTCACCGACCGTGCGGCGGAGCATGTTGTGTTCCTCACTGAAATAGACCGTATCCGCGCTTCCGCCTCTAAGATGGGTGCTCATACCCTTACTCCTTTTTCGTATGTGTTGCACAAGGCATATTCTATCATGGATTCAATCCAATGAGGGCAATCGTTACGTATTCGGACCGCAGATGGGGATCCATGGCGCCGGGCAACGAAAATCGATTCTACGGCAGGAACTCCCTCAACCTGCCTATAACATACAACGGTTGGGGTGAGGGCATTTACGAAACGGTCTACCGGCGGAATCTGACCCTCTTTCTCGTAAGCTATGGCCATATGATCTCCTCCTACAGGTCTATTACAGGAAATGGCTACTCCTGTTTGCGCGCAGATTGGTGGCGTTTAAGGGCGCTCGTGAGTATCCTCTTTGCTCGTGCGCCAATGAATTTCTCTTTCACTTTACCATCACGGAATACGTAGAATTGAGGGATTCCCCGAACACGGAATTTCCGGAACAGGCTTCGCTCCCTTTTGTCCACTATGCCTATGGCTGCCTTTCCCTTAAAATCCTGTGCAAGATCCTCCATGACGGAATCCATCCGTCGGCAGTAGGGTCAGGTGTCCGCGTAGAATTCTACCAAAACAGGCATGCTCTTCGATGCCCTCAGCACAGTCTCTTGAAAATTGTCTACCGTGAATTCCTGCACAAATCCAGTCGAGTCCTCAGTTTCCTCGGGACCTTCAGGAACCTGAGAGTTCCCTTCATCATTTACCGAGTCTGTGGACTGGTCGGTCACATCCCGCGCGAGCCGGTCTTGATTTTCAGCGCGATACTCCACCGCGCCTGTGGGTCGCGGGGTCCGGTTCATACGGGCCCGACCGGGGCTCTTTCCAGGATGTTCTGCGACGCCCGTGGAACGCTCCGTCTCTACTGTATCGGTCCTACCGCGGCTTTCTCCATGTAATGGTTCACCGCGATCCCCCCAGTTTGGGAGTCTGATAGTCTTGTTCGGAATTTTCATGATTTCCAGTCGCGCGATATCGCGGACGTTTTTCCTGCCCTATTGACAGGCTCTGAGAAATAG
>Ga0190284_1000053_pt1 | contig 90514 bp, 67 predicted proteins | sample 48691812_MG_FD_161668 | JGI IMG/M metagenome (GOLD analysis project Ga0190284, IMG submission 161668) | Hydrothermal vent microbial mat bacterial communities from Southern Trench, Guaymas Basin, Mexico - 4869-18-1-2_MG | ecosystem: Environmental > Aquatic > Marine > Hydrothermal vents >... | reverse complement strand
GATTCCATTCTGCAGAGGCCACAATATGTATGATCATGCTATGCTGTACGGGTATCAAATTGTCACCAGTGTCGAAAAAACTGTGATTTCAACCCACACGAACGTCAGGAGAGCCCAATTCTGCTCTCGGCGCTGACCTCGGTGTACGCGTTCCTGCTCGCCAGGGATCTCTTCGGGAGCGAAACCGCCCCGGGATTCGTGGTGCTCATGAACATCACCATCCTCTTCACGGCGGGCTCGATCATCGCCACACCGGACACGCCGATGATGTTCTTTCTGGCAGGGGCGGTCTATTATTTCCACAAAGCGGTCGCGCAGGGCGCGGCGGCCTGGTGGCTCCTGGCGGGCCTCTTCACGGGCCTGGCGATACTCTCCAAATACATGGCCATTCTCGTCTACGGGAGTTTCTTTCTCTATCTGGTGCTGGTTCCAACGAACCGCAAGTGGCTGGCCCGTGCGATTCCGTATGTGGCGTTTTTGCTCTCGGCGGTGATCTTCCTGCCCGTCGTGATCTGGAACATGCGCAACGGCTGGGTTTCCTTCCGGTTCCAGGCCGGTCACGGTTTCGGCGGCACTTTCCCCGACTTGGGTTCCTTTCTGAGCTTTCTCGGAAGCCAGGCGGCCGTCGTGGGGCCGATTCTCTTCATCCTCTTCCTGGCGGCGTTGGTGCACGGCGTGTTGCGGGGGAGGTCATCGAGCGCAGCCGATCGTTACCAGATCGCCAGCGAGATCGAGCTCTACGGTCATCGGCCGGTGGTTTGTCTGGACATCTGCCGCCGTGCCAGCCAGTATGACATCTGGCAGCGTGAGGAGTCCTTCGAGGGCCAGAGCTTTCTGAACTTCGAAAAGCGGCCGCGATTGAAAACACTGGTCAGGGAGGCCTTCGAGAGAACTGAGCTCATCGCCACGATCAATCTCAAGAGAGGCGCGCGAACGTGCCGGCAGGTCTTTGTTTTTCAGGCCGTAAATCTACGATCGGCCGAAGGTATAGAGCATGGGTAAAGCCGTACAAGATTCTGTCGCTGGCAAGAGAGGCACGATCCGCCTCACACCCGTTCACCGGCTGAATGGCTTGAAGAACCGACTCGAAGAGCGCTACGGGAACCTCTTCGAGTTCGCAACCTTCTGTCTCGTCGGCGGAACTGGAACGATCGTCGACCTGTTCTGTGTGTTTCTCGCCCACGGGATTCTAGGATTCCACTTCCGCCTTGCCAGAGCGATCGCCTTCTTTTTTGCCATGACATCGAACTTCCTGCTCAACAGACGGTTCACCTTTCGCGGAGCGCGGCAGGGTTCTTTTCTCAAGCAATATCTCATTTTCTGTTCTGTCTGCTCGCTGGGCGCAGGTGTCAACTGGGTCATCTCGGTCTATCTCCACGAAAACGTCGAGTTTTTCGGCAGGAACTACCTGCTTGCGGCTCTCACCGGGATCGTGGGGGGATTGTTCATCAATTTTTCGGGGAGCAAGTTCTTGGCTTTTCGGCGCAAGCGGGAGCGGGATGAGGGATAGCATTCAGGATCGTCTCGAAGAACGATACAACAGGAAAAAGTGAGACCATGAATGTTTCCACGATGAGAGCCGCCGATCGGTGGATCGACGTGCTGCTGTGCGCTTTGCTCACTCTGATCAGACGTATGCTCGATGCAGGAGGTGGTGCGCCTCGCAGCGGTGTGGAGCTATCGATATGGAGTTCTTTGCGCGGTCGTCGGCGATCTTCACGTATCTGAGCGAAACATCGCAACGGGTCGGGTTTCACTCCTTCGCGGGAGAAGGCCCGGCGCGCGGCGACCTGATGACTCACAGACTGATCTACAATCCTCATTTCCATATGGCCCGGATCTTTTTGATGATGGTGGAGGCGCTGAACCATCCCGCAGATTCTTATCCCGACAATCGTAAATGTTAATCCAGGATTTTTTATTGATTTGATGCAACGAGGACCGCTCTGACGGTGTCAAAGCGGCCCTCATTGTTTCTTCGTAGGCGGTGGGTGTTGGAGGGGACCTGTGTCACCTCTCGCTTGCCGCTTCGGTGACGTGCAGGGAGAAGGTATAACACCCGTCATCATGGAGCACCGTGACACCGCTCGTTCGTTCGAATGATCCAAGGACGTCGAACAGAGCTTTTCCGATGCGACGCATCGCTCGGTTATCGAGCTTGGACGCCAGGTCGGAGGTACGATCGAAGAGAAAAAACCTGATCATCGGCACCACCTTCTCGCCCCAGATCTCCCACTCTCTTCGCCACAGAGGAAGATTGAGATGGATCAGCTCCACGGCGGCGTGTACCTCATCGGCGCCGCAGCGTGCCGCGGCCAGCTCCGATAACGCAGAGCTGTTACCGTGGAGTACGGTGATCATCTCCTTCACAGCCGATGCCACCGGCGAGACGATCAGGAGATCACCGACGATGGCGAACCTCGGCGACGGCAGCGGCAGTCTGATCACGCTGTCGAGCTCGATCCCGAGCATCTCGACGCCATCGTAGCTCTCCGACACCACCCTGCCGCCGATCAATCCTCCCGATGACGGCGCGAGGGCGCGCGCTCTCCAGTCCACGAGGGCCGGCAGGAAGCGACTCACCTCATCCCTGCCGGTGACCTCGATCACCACGACCTTGCGGGGTAATGGCCAGCTCTGCCTCGAATCCTCGGCGGGCAGCCAGACCACCGCCAGCCGGCGGCCGAGAAAGGGAAAGAGATCCTCGTGGAGATCCAATCCCGTGGCCTGATGAAAGCTCTCGATCTGTCGCATGACCGCCCTGTGTATCGAGGGTGCGCAGGTCTCGAGGAGGGACTCCATGATCTCCAGGAGACGATCGGCGGGAAGGCCCAGCTCGTAGACTGCCAGAGCGTTGCGCGGTAGCTTGGTTGTGAGGGGCGGATCGAGGGGGACAACGGCGTTCATCAGACCGGGAAACCGGGCGTCCAGCGCGTCGTGCCGCAGCCCGCCGCTGATCCACGTGTCGATCGTGCCGGGTTCGATCCGGCGGGCCACGGCGAGCCCCTCCATCCAGGCGACAGAAGCCTGCAGCAGGCGCTCGACGGGCTCGGAGAAGAGATCGAGTGTGCAGAGGTGCGCGGCCATACGCCGGGGATCGAGGTAAGCCCGAACGTTGGTGTCGGCGGGGAGATGGGCCATCGCCTGACGGAATTCCCGGTTTGCGGCGAGGGATTGCGGAGGGACGGTGGCGGACGATGCGAGCGCGGCGGCCACGGATTTCGCGGCGGATACCCCGGAAGGTGGGCTCAACACGAGCCAGCCCTGCTGCTGCACGCCGCTGAAGAGGTGCTTTCCGTCCCGGCCGATCACATGGAATGACTTGGCCGCCCCAGATTTTTCTGCGTTCATGAGCAGGGCAGCACCGCCATGAGGGCCGTGCGCAACGATCCAACGGAGCGCATCGAGCGCCTCGGCCGGCTCAGTACCTTGGAGCACGACCACCTCTATCGGAGGACCTTCGCCGTGCGAGGGCAACCAACCGACGACCAGACGCTCACCGGCAAGCACTCGGTAACGGCTGCGCAACGGGGATCGCTGGTTCCATCCGACCACCCCCCCTGCAAGCCGACCGGAGACGCTGCCGAGAGAATCCCAAACCGGGCGGCCCGCATCGAGGAGCTCGGTCAAGGCCGGCCAGAGATTCATCCCGCTGAGCATGTCGATCATCTCCACGGGACGCGATGTCTCCAGATAGAAGAATGTGTCCCCGGGAAATGCCTGCGAGGGCTCGACGTTCGAGCTCTCGGATGGGGCTGGAAGGGCGGCCGGCGCCGCGGTCTCTGCACAACCGGCGGGGCTCTCTCCGAGAAGAAAGCCGAACAGAACCGCGAGCAGCACCCACGCGCCGCAAGCGACTCCTCGATTTGAAACGATCCAGCGAAAATTCGTAGACGTCTTCATGGCTATGCTCCTTCATGATTTCTCGAGAGCGTCCCTTCTCCCGGCAGAACAGGAAAACCGTTCGATTCGATACCTTTCGATTTCACCGGACAACGGAGCTGCGCTGCGGTCAAAATGGGGGCTGCCGGTCATCACACTACGTTGTCTTCTTCGGGTGCGGTTTCGTTGCCACCGTCGCCGCGGTCCTTACTCTCTTTGTCTTGCCCGTAGATGCGGTCGAATGAGGTCAACCCTCCCAAGGCGCCGAGCCCCATAGTCTCCACGGCGGTGCTGGGCACGATGATCATGGAGCCCTTTTGTTTCAGCCCCTCGAAGACCATATTCATGGCCCGTAGATGCAGCGCAACCGGATTGGTGCGGTAGTGATCGGAGGCCGCGGCGAAATTCGCGGCGATCTCGGTTTCGGCGTTGCTGAGAATGATCCGTGACTGCCGCTCGCGCTCTGCCTGAGCCTTGCGGCTCATGGCATCTTCCAGCGCCTTGGGAATAATGATGTCCTTGATCTCCACGGACTGGACGGTGATACCCCAGGCGTTCGTCTTGTGATCCAGAACCTGCTGGATCTCACGGCCCAGCCGCTCGCGTTGCGACAACATCTCCGCCAGCTCGTTCTTGCCGATGGCGTCGCGCAGCGCGGTCTGCGCCGAGTAGGCCACGGCGTCAGAGTAGTTCTCCACCTCGAGCACGCTCTTCTCTGGATCCCACACCATCCAGAAAGCGATGGCATCGACGTTCACGGGCACGGTGTCCCGGGTGAGCGTGGTCTCGGCGCGGAAGTCGGTGACACGAATACGCTGGTCGACGAAGTCCGCGATCCGTTCGATCAATGGAAAGAGGAAAAAGACTCCCGAGCCGCGGAGTCCGCGGAAGCGACCGAAACGCAGGAGCACCGCCTTCTCCCACTGAAAGGCGATCTGCAGCGTAGGAGACAGCATCCCGGCAACGACGACCGTGATCATCAGGATCCACGAATCGGGCCGATGACGCAGGTATGTGACCAGCGCCAGGATCGTAGTGAGCACGAGCACCGAGTCCCATCGCGGCATGAGATGGAAAACGACCGCCATGGTCAGGGCGGCACCGATCATGGTGATGACCTCCTGCAGAAAGTAGGGGTACACGACGAGGTGGATGGCGAGCCCGGCCAGGCAGATCGCCAGCAACAGGGCCATGTTCAAAGGGCCGAAACGCAGATCGGTGGGGATCCGGATGCCGAGGTGCTCGAGTGGGATGGTTTTCAGCTTTTCCAAGATACTGGACATGATGTACTCCTTTGTCAACGGCTCTTGCGCTGCTCGAGATTGTCGATGATTTCTTCGAGGGTGAATCCGTACGCCGAGGCCTTGGAGAGGAACTCTTGACAGAGCTGATCCAGCATACGCCGGCGCTCGAGGTCGTCACGGGAGACCTCCTTGTGGCTCACGAACGTTCCCGAACCCATCTGGGTTTCCACCAGCCCCGTGAGCTCGAGCTCGGTGTACGCGCGGCTCACCGTGTTCGGATTGACGGAAAGATCCACGGCGAGCTGGCGCACCGTGGGCAGGCGATCGCCCGGCTCCACCTGTCCGGTGGCGATGGCGCTCTTCACCTGGTCGATGATCTGCCGGTAGAAGGGTACGCCGCTCTTCATGTCGATCTGTAAACGCATCATTCGCTGGTCCTCACATGCTCGCTCACTTATGCGAGCCAATGTACTAATACATTATTGTATTAGTTCATTAGTACAATTGTCGGCTCGAATCAAGGCCTTTTTGAAAAAAACTGAACTCCAATTCAGGGCTGTAACCTTTTTGGGCACCCGATCGTATAAAGAGGCGCCATCGATGAGCAGCGTTCACACGGGCACTCCCGAGATAGCCAGAGAAAGCGACAACGTGTCTCCCGAAAAGGAGTTGTCGCGGTCCTATCTCTCCAAGGCACCCCGATGTTCCGGCAGCAACCACACGGTCGACCGCCGGTTTGACTTTCCAACTCACAAAGGAGAATAAGGCATGAGAAGATCAACGCGCATTGCTGTTGGAGTCCTCGCCGTGGTGGCTTTCGGGAGCTGCATCGCCTGGGCAGGTCCTCTCCGCACCCAGGAGATCTCCGCCGAGGCGACCTGGGCGGTTCATCTGGACGTGGAGCGTCTCGTCTCCAGTCAGATCGGCAAGCATTTCATGAAGGTCCTCGAAAAAGAAGGCGATCTAGGCAAGATCGAGGCCTTTGGAACCCTCGTCGAATTCGATCCGTTCCAGGATCTGCATGGCGTGACGGCCTATGGAAAATCCTTCGGTAATGAGACCGCCGTGGCCCTGATCAAGGGGCGCTTCGACAACCAAAAGATCCTGGCTCTCATTCGGACCCGCACCACTCCGGAAGAGACCCTTTTCGAGGGAATGACCATCTACAACGCCCAGGTCGATTCAGATCGATTCTATCTCTGCTTCCCTCGACCGGGGCTCGTGGTCTTCAGCAACGAGCAGAATCTCTTCGAAGAAGCGCTCACGGTGCTGTCGGGACGGCACGCGAACCTGTCGGACGGCGGCAAGCTGAAGGAGCTCGGTTCCCTCCCGGCGGGCACATTCATCGCGGGCGCTGCGCGCGGCTTCGGTGCTCTCGCTCAGAGCCATCCCGAGGCGATGGTGCTGCAAAAAGCGGAGAGCGTGGTGGCTTCCGCCGGTGAGCTCGAGGGTGTGGATTTCATCAAGATCGCGCTGACTGCGCGCAACGCCGAGACGGCAATGCAGATCCAAGGGGTCGTCCAGGGATTCATCGCCCTGGGCCAGCTCTTCGTCGAGGAACATCCAGAGCTCGCCGGCATCGTCAACTCCGTCGAGCTTCGGCGTGACGAGCGGACGATTGTTCTGCGGGCCACGAAACCGGCTGGAGAGCTCTTCGAGATGTTCGAGAAAACCATGAAATGACAACCCGGCCGCTCTCTGCCACGAATGAGAGCGGAACCTCGATAGAGAACGACATGAAAGAGAGAGCCGAGTCTGTGAAAACCATGACGGAGGAGGAGCTGGCCGTTCGCGCTCAACGCGGCGTCCAGCCCTGCTTCGTCGAGCTCGTCAAGCGATTCGGGCCGCGGCTGCTCCGCTACTTCGGCACCAAGTTCGTAGATCGCAACGACTGCGACGACCTGGTGCAGGAGACGCTGATCAAGGCTTACGGCAACCTCCACCGCTTCAGTCCCAAACACCCCTTCGCCACGTGGCTCTACACGATTGCCACCCGCATCGGCATCGACCATCTTCGCGCCCGGAAACGCACACCTCTGGTGGCGATCCCACCCGATCTGCCGGCCGGCGAATCCCCCTACCAGACCGCGGTACGCCGGGACGAGCTGAGCCGCCTGTGGGAGGAGGCCCGGAAGCTCCCAGGCAGGCAGTTCGATGCCTTCTGGCTGCGCTACGCCGAAGAGATGCCGGTCCGTGACATCGCTGGCGCGCTGGGACTGACCCGGGTTCACGTCAAGGTTCTTCTGTTCCGCGCACGGACGCGCCTGGCTTCGAGCCGCTCGCGTGATCACCGGGAAACGCGCGGAGCGCTTTGTGGCAAGCCTGTCATGGAGGAGGTGGTCACATGGAAACGATGAAAAAAATCACCTGCTGGATCGTCAGGCTGCGTATCTCACACGCCCTGGACACCCTGACACCGCTGCCGCGCTCCGTCGCGCGACATGCCGACCGATGTCGAGCATGCCGGCGATTCCTGCGCGCCGGCTCGCCGATGATCCCTGCCCCTTCCATCGAGCGGCACCTGATCCCGTCCTCTGCCGACTGGGAACGGCTTGCCCGGCAGATCATGGAGTCCGCCGGGACGGCCGCAGCCCACAGGAAGCCGCGCCGGAGATGGCCGCGGCCCGCCGCGGCGGCACTCGCGGCGGCAGCCGCTGTCACGATCCTGATCATGCTCTGGTCTTTCTTTCCGGAGGCTCGACCGGTCGACCTCGAAGATGGTCGCGATCGCACCGCGGCCGTCACCCCATCCGATCGAGATCCGCAGGACAGCACCGCGTCCAACCGCGCCCCCGGCCAGAGGCGGGAACCGTTGATCGGTCATCTCCGCGACCCACTCAGCGTCGAGCTCGAGCGCCTGAAGAACGACGCAAGCTCGGCAGGCCACTTCCTGATTACCTTCCTCGCCCTCGGATTCGTTCCTCCTGAACAGGACAACACCGCTGCAATCCGTTGAGGCGACCAGCGGCGATGATGCGAGATGTCCTGTGGAGCGGCCGGAAGCCGGCAACGGCGATCCCCCGCAACCGGCGCGCTGCATCCGCCCCCTCCCGCATGCCTTTCTTGAAGCGCCGAAAAGATCGATAAACGCCTCGCCCTCCCCCTACGAATGCGAATTCGGTCGTACAAAGCGGTAAGCCGCAGCAAAAAAAAGGACCATCCCGCCCGAAAGGGGGCACGTCCCGACCGGGTCGATCTGGCAATATCTCTTCGAACGAGACAAAATAAACGACCGGAGATGACCGGGCTCTTCGCTCCTCGACGAGAACACGTGCACCCGCTGGAGGACCCAATGACCACCGTCGAAATCATCAACGTGACCAAAACCTTCGGAAAACACAAGGCTGTGGACGACCTGTCACTACGGGTTCCACGCGGCTCGGTCTACGGTTTCATCGGGCCGAACGGCTCGGGCAAGACCACGACACTGCGCATGATCATGAACATCATCCATCCAGACCGGGGCACGATCCGGGTCTTCGGCTCGCAGCGTTCCGGTGCGTCCACCGATCAGATCGGTTATTTGCCCGAAGAGCGCGGACTCTATCGCAAGATGAAGATCCGTCCCCTGCTGCGCTTCTACGGCGACATGAAGGACGGGCGCGGGCTCCGCGAGGAGGTCGACCGTTGGCTGGAGCGTTTCGAGCTCACCGATTGGGCCAACAAACGCGTCGAGGCACTGAGCAAGGGCATGAGCCAGAAGGTGCAGTTCATTGCCGCCGTGATCGCCCGACCGGAGCTGCTGATCTTGGACGAGCCCTTCACCGGGCTCGATCCGGTCAACGTCGATGCCATCCGCGATGCCGTTCTCGAGCTGCGCGCCGCCGGGAGCACGGTCATCTTCAGCACCCACGATATGGCCACCGCCGAGGAGATGTGCGATTTCATCTTCATGATCTTCGAGGGGCGCAAGGTGCTCGACGGAACGCTCGCCGAGATTCAGGACCGCTACGGAAGCGATACCGTTCGGCTACGTCTCGAGGGCGCTACCGATCGGCTTCAGGAGATCCCCGGGATCCGGGAGATCAGGGACTTCGGCGGTCTGAAGGAGCTGAACCTGGCTCAGGACTCCGATCCGCAAGAGGTTTTGACGGCTCTCATGGCGCGCGGGCGGGTGAGGCACTTCGAGCTGGCACGGCCCTCTCTTCACGACATCTTCGTACGGATTGCCGGCCGGAGAGCAAAGGAGGTGGGTCATGCGTAAGATGCTGAAGATCGCCAGACGCGAATACAACGCGCAGGTCCGCACCAAGGGTTTCATCATCGGCCTGGCCCTCGCCCCGCTCCTTGCTTGCGGCGGCATCATCGCTTTCTTTCTCCTAAAAGACACGGTGGACGTAACCGACAAGCACGTGGCGATCCTGGACCGTTCGGAGGTCGTCGCGGCGACCCTCGTCGATGAGGCCGGGAAACGGAACGAACGCCGGGTCTACGACGCCAAGACCGGTGAAAAGGTCAGGCCGGCGTATCTGCTCGAGGTGGTCGCGCCCGACCAGGAAGGCCTCGATGCCCAGCGGCTTGCGCTCTCCGACCGGGTACGGACCAGAGAGCTCTTCGCCTTCGTGGAAATCGGTCCTGAAGTCGTCCACCCTGGCGAAGACCGCGAGGACAGCCGCATCACCTTTCACTCCAAGAGCCCGCTGAGCACGGACGTGCGCGAGTGGATGTACTGGCCCACGAACCACAGGCTCCTCGAGCTGCGCGCCCAAGAGGCCGGGCTCGACGAGGAGCTCGTGAATCGTGTGACCCAACGGATCGGCATCGAATCGTGCGGTCTCGTGTCACTCGACCGGGCCACCGGCAAGGTGCTGAATGCCAAGCGCACCAACGAGCTCGAGGCCGTCTTTCTGCCCTTCATCATGGTAATGCTGCTCTTTCTGATGATGATGATGGGCGCCATGCCGTTGCTCAGCTCCACCTTGGAAGAGAAATCGCAACGGATCGCCGAGATCCTGCTGGGCTCGATCACGCCGTTCCGCATGATGATGGGTAAGCTGATCGGTGGTGTCGGCGTCAGCCTGACCTCGCTCACGGTCTACCTGTGCGCGGGGTTCGTCGCCACCCAATCGATGGACTTCGCGGAGAACATCCCCTTTCACATCATGCCCTGGTTCTTTCTCTATCTGGTGAGCGCCATTTTTATGTTCGGGGCGCTGCTCTCGGCGATCGGCGCGGCGTGCAACGAACAGAGCGAGGCGCAGTCCCTGATGCCCTTCATCATGCTGCCCATGCTGATCCCCATGTTCATCTGGTTTGCCGTCGTCAAGGAGCCGCTCAGCGGTTTCTCAACGGTCATGTCCCTGGTCCCCCCTTTCACTCCTATGCTGATGACACTCCGCCTGGCCACGCCATCCGGAGTGCCCGAATGGCAGCCGTGGGTGGGATTGGCCGGCGTTGTGCTGTTCACCCTGGCCAGCGTTTGGGCTGGCGGCCGGATCTTCCGCGTAGGAATCCTGATGCAGGGACAACCCCCCAAGATCGGCACGCTGCTGCGCTGGGTGCTGCGGGGATAGTAGAAAGGGAGGAGCTTGCCGTGGAACCCGTTCTCATTCCAATAGTCATTCTTATGGTGGTGCTCATTCCTCTCGCGTTGAGATGGCGATTCCGGCGCTCGAAAGAGCTCCTCGGACGCTGGGCAAAAACCAACGGCTTCGACATCCTCGCCTGGGAACGCCGCTGGTTCTTCAAAGGCCCCTTTTTCGTGAGATCATCCAACGACCAGATGATATTCCACGTGACAGTGGAAAACGCCGAGGGCAAGATTCGCAGCGGTTACGTCCGGGTGGGCGGATGGTTCCGCGGTCTCTTCTCCGATCAGATCTCGGTGCGCTGGGATGGTGATTGAAATCAGCCGTGCCGATTCCGTTCCCTCTAAAAAAAACACGCGAAGAGAGAACAGGTGGGCATGCACCGGATGAATTCAGGCTGATCGCTCTCGTAAGATCGGTGTCATCGTCAGCGCGGCGTCAGAACGACATTCAGCTCGGTGATCTCGTTCGCTGCGATGGCCACGGAACTTTCGTAGATCTCGAAATATCTATACCCGTAATAGGGCTTGTCGTTGAAGCCCAGGGCGGTCAACACCAGGCGATACCGGCCCGGCGGTATGTGCTCGAGCTCATTCGAATGAGTTCGTAAAATGAAGCAGAAATCGGCACCGTCAAGCGGCAGGCCGCTGCTGTACTTCAAGGTTCCCACGACGCTGTATGAATTGGAAAGATCGTCGCGGTCGATGTCCACCTCGATCGTTTCACCGGGCGGCAGCGCCACGGTTCCTTTCCAGTCGCGATTGCGAATCTCCAGATCGATCTCCCAGAGACCAGGGGGAACTCGTTCTGAAATAACGTAAATCCTATCATCGGAAGCACCGTCCCTCGGACCGAATCCATATCTCTGCATGTATCGAATTCCGATCCGTATCGGCTGCTGCGACGTCGGAGGGTTCGAACCGTGGCGCTCTTCCCAAAAAACCAACCGCGGCGGTCTGCCGCCACAGGTCAGCGTGCCGTGGATCTCTTTGATGGCGTTTTTTGAAACTCTGTGGATGCGAATCTTCAAGATCCCGATACTCTCCAGCGCGACCTCGAGCCCTCGCAGGCCCACGGAAGGATCGATGCGGAGATCCTCCAAGGGTTTCAGGACGCATCCCCACCGCTCGAAGATGAGCGCATAGAATCGATCGTGCCTCAAGGGGACCTTCTCGAGAGGAATCACGAACCGTCCCGTCGCGAGGTCCTGGTACGTCGCCTCGAGATCGATTTTACGGCCCGGCGCCCAGCCTTCCTCGTATTACCACAGCTCGATCGATACGCGATCCGATCGGGTCGAACTGCCTTGACGAAAAGGTGCACCGGTTCTCTGATCGACGATCATTCCAGCAATAACAGGTCCAGCTCGATCGAATACCTCCTGGAAGGTTGGCGATCGTCCCAGAGCTTCGAGCCCGATCTCCTGGCCGCCGTCCCTGATCTCGCTGATCAGAAGGGGACGATCGTCGCCTCCGGCTCCACCTTTGCGCAGGTCGCTCGCCAATTGCCGGTCGCCGTGGACTCCAAGGGAGAACGCCAGGATGATGAGCACCGCGCAGAGTGATATCGATGCCAACACGAAAAAATTCCGCATGAGGAACACCTTCTTATTCGTCCTCGACCTCGCGCTCGATCCCTGCCCCTGGCATCGGCCGATCGCCCCGTTTCGATCGTTTGCCCCGAGTACTACGATACGATCCGACTCCAGTTGATCGGTCAGTCGATCAGATTTCCGTCATACCGTCCACAGTCCTACTATCATCGTGACAGGGGAGAGTAACGGCTCGGAGGAACATCGCTGCGTCGCTCTCCTTCACACGCCCCCTTCCCCCTAACACACAAAAAAGCCTTCGAGTCTCTAACCCGAAGGCTGACTGGATCGTCATCGATCGGTCATGGTAATCGCACGATCACGATCGTGGTTGTGCCTCTCTTCTTTTATTTGAAAAAATGGTCCACTGTGCTCGTGACCCTCCGAATGACTCAAAACCCGACTTTGAGAGACAGGCTCAAATAGGGCGAGATGTCCAAGTTCTCGTCGGCCAGCTCGTGACCCGAGCTGTCGTCGAAGGACACCTCGCGATAGACCGGCAGACCGACCCCTAACCGCAGTTCGCCGCGCTCGCTGATCTGCCAAGCCGAGCCGACTTCGAGACTGATCATATCCTCGCGGAAGACGGCGTCGTCCCAGGTTCCCAGCCGATCGAGACGGTAGTCGCGGAAATCGAATCGGCCGCCCAGGTAGAGGGAGATCGAGTCGTTCAAGTGACGCTCGACACGCGTTTCCGGAAAACCGACACGTACGGTCCAGTCCTCGTCGGGTTGCCAGTCGAGCCCCAGTACCGGAAAAATGAGAGCGTTCTCCTCGATCCGTGTGAATGCCGCCAGTCCAAAACGCAATCCCACCTCCCGGCTGTGCCTGTACCGCGCACCGAGAATCAGACCGCTCTTGATAGCATCGGGCAGGTTTGCGCCCCCCTCGAACGCGTAGGAAAGGCTGCCTCGGGCGAAGTAAGCCAGATCCCTCGAGGCGACGTATCGGGCTCCCACGCTGAAGCTGTACTCGTCGAGCACGTCGATATCGTCGGTGATGACGCCGGGAACGGTCTGGGACAACCCGTCGATGTCGTAGAAGGAACGTTCCACCCCGAACGTCCCGGTGAGCGACAGCTTCGCTGACAGCGCATACTCGGCCTCGACACCCGCCCCGATGCGTGAAGTGCTCACATCGAGGTCACCGCCGTCGGTCTTCGAGAACCACACCGAATCCAGAAAAAACTCCAGGTCGATCTCCCTCTCACGCTCGTCGAGACGCTCCCCGGACCGGTAGGGAGACTGGGAAACGTCTTCTCCAGGCTCCTGCCCGTTTGCCGGTCGGTTCGAGGCCGCGCAGACCAGAATGAGGGCCATCATGTGCATAACCCAAGTTTTCAACATCACTTCAGCTCCTGAAAAAAGATTGAGTGCCAGATGGATTGCCAAACAGAAATGGTGGTCCACGGATCGTATCGAGAAAGATCTGATCGCGCATCTTATGACGACAGGCCGTTCGGGAAATGACAGGGGAAGATAGGAGAACACGCGATGGAGTAGCTGGCGGTTCCGAGTTTTTTTGGTCGAAACCTGCAAATCCGACCGGGAGCGATGCGTTCGCAGCTCCAACTCATCACTGGATATTCCTCGAAAAGTCTCCGTGGAAAACGGTATGATCCCCGCGTTGACCGGTTCAACGACTCCCGGGAATGGCCCGAAGATGGTATTGACTCGATCGGCGTTCTCGTTCGCACCAGAACTCTCACGGGTGTCGTCTCTCCCGCTGTCGAACAGAACCGATCGCGGTCTCTAACCAGGATTCTTCATGAATACCTGCTTGGAGCGCAGATATATCTCGGCTGGCTCGATCTCACGACGCCGTTCATGAAGAGCCCAGGCTAACGGGGAGGTCTCATTGGACATGCGCGATCATGCGAATCAGCCCGCGAATCTCTATCTCCTCGTGGGAGCTCTGCTCGTCGTGGCCATCGCCGCGGTCTACTGGTACGCACCGGAGGGCGCTTTTCTCGTCCACCACGACGACGACGACTACGTGACCGCCAACCCGCATGTCACCGGAGGGCTGAGGGTCGACAATGTAGTCTGGGCATTCTCGCACTCGCACGCCGGCAACTGGCATCCTCTCACCTGGATCTCGCATCAGATCGATGTGACGCTCTTCGGCCTCGATCCCCACGGCCACCATTCGACGAACGTGATTCTGCACGCTCTCAACACACTCCTGCTCCTGCTGATCCTCGTCAGGATGACAGGGGCGCTGTGGCGCAGCGGCTTCGTGGCGGCGCTGTTCGCGGTTCATCCGCTGCATGTCGAATCGGTGGCCTGGATCGCGGAGCGCAAGGATGTTTTGAGCACCGCGTTTCTGTTCCTCACCATCTGGGCCTACGTGCGATACACACACGCGTGCGGCATCCGACGGTATACCCTGGTGATCGCGCTCTTCGTGCTGGGCTTGCTGGCCAAGCCGATGCTGGTGACCCTACCCTTCCTGCTGTTGTTGCTCGATTTCTGGCCGCTGGGGAGGATCGCTTTCAGAAACTCTCGACGACCCGGTTCACGCGCGATCCCCGCTGCGACCAGCCCCCCCTGCGGCGTAGAGGTGGGCCTCGTCAGGGTGGTCCTGGAAAAAATTCCCTTGATCGTGCTGTCAGCGGCGTCGTGTGTCGTCACGCTGGTCGTTCAGACTCGAGGGGGCGCCGTGCAGGATTTTCCTCTGCTCGTCAAGATATCGAACGCGGCCGTGGCGTATGTCCACTATCTCTTCAAGATGATCTGGCCTGTCGGACTGTCGGCGCAGTATCCCCATCCCGAGGGCGCAATCTCTCCCTGGCTGCCGGTTCTAGCGGCGCTATGCCTTTTCTCGGTGACCGGCTTCGTGATCCGCTTAGGCCGGCGTCGTCCCTATCTGCCTGTGGGATGGTTCTGGTACATCGGCACTCTCGTGCCGGTGATCGGCATCATTCAGGTCGGCAATCAGGCGATGGCCGATCGGTACACCTACATCCCATCGATCGGAATTTTCGTGATTTTCGCGTGGGTCGCTTCCGATATCCTGCGATTTACCTCTGCAGACGCAGCCCCCGACAAGACCGGAAAGAACCGTTCGGCAACGGCATCGGCTCGAAGACGCGCTGCAATCCTGGCTCTCACCGCACTCACCGTGCTCGTCGTTCTGGGTTCCCTAGCGCGCCTTCAGGTCACCTACTGGAGAGACAGCATCACCCTCTTCCGCCATGCACTCGAAGTCAACCAAGACAACTACCTCGCCGAGCACGATCTCGGCATGGCGCTGATTCTGAGCCGCAAAGTCGATGATGGACTCGAGCATCTATCGAGGGCGGTCGCGATCAAACCGGACTTCGGCGTGGCCTGGGCGAATCTCGCCATGGTGTGGTACTGCCTGGGCGACGTGGATCGAGCCCGAGCATGCGTCGCGTCGAGCCGCCAACACGGCTGCGAGCCGCCGGAGGAACTCATGCACGATCTGGAGAAATCCACGGCCGCACCGGCCCCGAATCAATGAAAACGCACCTTATCTGAACGACCCGATTTAAATTGCATAAATTCGACGGCGCGGTGTATAAAGTCATCGTTCCGGTACAAAGTTTCGGTACACGAAGATCATATGAATACATCGACCGGGAGCGCATGATGTGCCTGCATCGATGGGCAAACTCCACGACAGATCGCATCATAGACAATCATGAAAGGAGGCGGTGATCATGACGCAAAATTCGGAGGTTCTTTCGCTGAAGGAAAAAGTGGACTCCCTGATCATGGAGCTCGAAGGTGTGGGTATGAAGCTCGAGATGGCCACACAGGCACTGCGGATCGAAGAGCTGCAGGAATCGCTGCGCATGGCCCGAGCGGAAAAGGACCTGGACAGGGAAAGCGACCTGAAGCAGGAGGTGGCTCTCGAAACAGCGCCCATGCCTGACCGGGAAACTGTTCGCAAACAGGGACTTTTGGTGACCGATATCGACTGGCAGAACAACGTCAAGATTCCTTTCGCCTACTGCTGGAACGAATGTCAGCATTTCTGGCAGAGGCTCAAAGACTCGCATTTCGACGGCAATGAGGTCTGCGGTCTGGTCATGTGGGGTTGGATGGTCGTCTCAAAACACTTCAAAGATCAGTACAAACTCGTCAAATACGAAGGTAAATACTACTGGATCAAAGCAGAGCTCTGATCACACCTGGACGAGCCCTCCCGGACAACACCACGGCGATCGAACGATCGACAGCGATGAGCGCGGAGCCGGCCCGCGCTCGTCACTGTTTTCCAACGCGCCACATGTTGCGCAACAGCAGGGCCAGACATACTGCGCTGACCGCGAAGACCGCCGCACAAGCCACACCGGTACTGCCGTTTCCATACAGAAAGCTACCCGTGCCGAAGAGCGCCGCGTAGACCACCAGGCAGCCCAGCCCCCACCCCAGAAAAGCTTGCGGGAGACTGTCAGGCGAGGCCGCCACACCCGCCTCCCGCCGTATCTCCCTCCAACCGGGACCGGCAGGCCGCACGCGGCGACAAAAATCGATCAGGCGCTCCTTTGAGGCGGGTCGGGTTAGCAAGGTGACCGCCACCCAGACCACCGTGGTCACCGCCACGGTGGCGATGAGCACCACGTGATCGGGGATCTGATATTGCAGGCCACCATCGGCCACTTTTTCGTGTAGAAGCCCGGCGTTCAGCAGCAACTCGCTCAGAGGCCCCAGCTCCGCGGCGCCCTCTAGGATCTTGTTGTAGCCGAAAAAGAAGGCCGCCGCCGTGAAGGATCCGATCATGGCGGCTATCTCGCTCCAGGCGTTGATCCGCCACCAGAACCAGCGGAGCAGGTAGATCAGCCCGGTCCCGGCGCCGATCGACAGCAGCAGGTGAAAGGCATCCTTGGCGGTGTCGAGCAGATACACCGAGGCACCGGCCAGCACCATCAAGCCTGCGGTCACACAGCGTGAGACCCAGATATAATGCGACTCGCTGGCCGCTCCGCGGATGAATCGCCGGTAGAAGTCATGCACCAGGTAGGAGGCGCCCCAGTTCAGGTGGGTCGACATGGTGGAAACGTACGCCGAGAGGAGCGAGGCCACCAGCAGTCCCAGGAGGCCGTGGGGCAGCAGGGTGAGCATCGCGGGGTACGCCATATCGTCCCCGATCAGATTCTCGCTAACGTGGGGCAAGGTCCTCTGAATGTCGGCCAGCTCGGGATAGACGAGGATCGAGCAGAGCGCCACGATGATCCAGGGCCAGGGGCGCAGCGCGTAATGAGCGATGTTGAACCACAGCGTGGCGGCCATGGAATGCTTCTCGTCTTTGGCCGCCAGCATGCGCTGGGCGATGTAGCTGCCGCCTCCTGGCTCGGCACCGGGATACCACACCGACCACCACTGCACAGCGATCGGGATGATGAGCACCGTCAAGGTCAACGACCAGTCGTCGAAATCGGGCAGCAAGCTTAAAGTGGAGGGATCGATCTTGCTGAGCAGGCCGGAGAGACCGCCCACCTCGGGCTGCGCCAGCCCGTAGTAGGCCGCGGCGAACACCCCAACCATGGCGATAATGAACTGGATGATGTCCGATGCCAGCACCCCCCACAGACCGGAGAGGACCGAAAAACCGATGCAGATCAGACCGCAGACCACCACCGTCCGGCCCCGCTCCCAGCCGAGCATGACATTGGCGATTTTCACTGCAGCCAGGGTTACCGTGGCCATGATGACGCAGTTGAAGAAGAGCCCCAGGTAGATCGAGCGAAATCCGCGCACGAAAGCCGCCGGCCTGCCGGAATAACGCAGCTCGTAGAACTCCAGATCGGTGAGCACACCGGACCGTCGCCAGAGACGGGCATAGAAAAAAACGGTCATCATGCCGGTGAGCAGGAAGGCCCACCACACCCAGTTGTAGGAAACGCCGTTGGTGCGCACGAAGTTGGTCACCAAGTTGGGCGTGTCGGTGCTGAACGTGGTCGCCACCATGGATGTGCCGATCAGCCACCACGGCGCCGAGCGTCCTGAAACAAAGAATTCGGCCGTTCCCCGCGATGCGCGGCGAGCGAAGAAGAGGGCCGGCGAAAAGGCTACCACGAGGCACGCGGCGATGACGATCCAATCCAGTGAAGTCAGTTGCATGTCCACCTCTTACGTCGAACCGGTCAGGGAAAGATCGAGGCACATCGCGACCGAAGCCTTTCGGCACAACGATCATGAGAGGTCTGCGGGACCGACGATCTCGGAAGGACCGCGACGGGCAGAGGGCGCCGTCTCTCGATGAATCGGTCTCGCTGACGGGGTCGGTTTCGAGGATAGGGAAGCCTGATCGCAGGGGCAAGCTGTTTTTGAAGGGAGCGTAGCCCGTCGAGAGAGCGTCGCCTCGGTTGATGCGGTCCGACTCCCTCAACGGGCCGGGTAACGATCGGGTCAGCGGCGGCGAGCCTCCGATCAGGGATCAATGAATGCGGAGAACGTGCTGTAAGAATAGAGATGATCATAATCGATCTGGCCGGCCGTAAAAATCCAGAGCTCCCAGGCGGCGAAGACCGACGATGAGAGGGACGGAATAACTCTCTCGAAAAACTTGAGCTGCTGCACCGAGATCCCCCGGGGCAGTCCCTTGGCGATCGGAACAGGCGACGGAGTGAAGCCGGGCCAATAGACGGGCTGTCCAAAATCGATGGTCAGGGTGATATACCCATCGACGATCGCGAAGGGACCGTGGTTCTCAACGTCGAGAAATACCTGCATCGTGTCACCCGAGCTGTAGCGGTCGGAATCGCAGTAGATCGAGCTCATGACCTTCACGTTGCCCACATAGCGGGCCAGCTCGCCCTGGCGCCCTACGACGAGCGCCTCCGATCCGTCGCTCTTCCAGGAGAGGTCCTCGTAGAAATTGGAACCTGTCTCGAACATGCGCAGCGTGTTGAAGCGCTGCCCGTCGAACTCGACGAGTGTTTTTTTACCCGGCATGGGAGAGTGGTACCAGGCGCCGGTGATCAGTGCCATAGAGCCGTCGGGGCTCCACTCTACCGAGTTGAGCCCGTCCGTCTGCTGCTCGAATCCGGTGACGATCTGCTGGTACCCGTTGGTGTCGTAGACCGCGGCGTGCCCCCAGTCCTCGATGATCAGCGCGTATCCGTCGGTAGGATGATGGGCGATGTCTCCGGGCCACACAGCCGGTCCGCTCCACTCGACGACAGCCGTGCTGCGATCCCAGCGGATCACCTCCTCGAAGGCGAAATTGAGGATGCCCACGATGAGCGCCGATGAACCGTTCGGTTCCCAGGACACACCTTCCAGAAAGTATCCACCTCCGAGAGAATGATCGGTGAGCGCGCCGTTCTCGTAGACCAGGAGCGCACCGCCGTATCCGACGACCACCGCCTGGTCGCCGCTGGGTGAAAACGCCACGTCGTAAAGCGGCGATACGGCGGGGCTGTTGAGCGGGGTCAGGTTGACACCGTCGAATGCGTAGACCACACCGGCCTCTCCCACGAGAAGCGCAAGGTTTCCCTGAGGGTGCCAGGCGACAGCATAGAAGACACCCAAGCTGGAGAGCAACGTCAGACCGTTCACGTCGAAGGTATAGACACCGTTGCCTACGACGAGCGCGTACTGCCCGCTGGGATGATAATCGACCCCGAAAAGATCGTTAGTGGTACCGCTGGGTACCGTCACCAACCGGCCGCCAAAAGCCGAAGCGCCGGCCATCATGAACACGACGCAGGTCCAAATCATGAGTTTGTTCCGCATGATGCCCTCCTTGGAAACAAAAATATCGAGGTGCGATCAAAGGATCGAGCTCCACGTCGGTGACCGCGACACCCGCAAAATGATACTGCGCAACCTGGCAAACAACGGCGAGAAACAGAGCTTCGAAGCCGATCGGAAGCTCTCCTTCAGGGTCAACAGCTCCACCTTCAGAGTCGAGACGCGTGTTCATCTGACAAAGAGTATAATCGACGGACCAATAAAAACAGCCGGTCTTTGAGACCGGCTGTTCTGTTTCAGTTGATTCGATGCGAACGGCTTGCGAGCCGTTCGCATGATTCATGAAGGATCACTTACGGAGCGATGGTACCCGAAACACCATTGGAGGCGTACGTGTTGGCACCGGCGAGAATAGCAGCCTGGAAATAAGCTGTCACACCCACATACTGTGCCGGCGGAGTCAGATCGTAGTACTCATAATCACCGATGAACGCAGGGCTCATGGGATTCGGGAAGCCAGGGGCGAAGTTGCCGACCAGCTTGGTGGCATTGTAAGCCGGAATGAACTGGGAGGCAGCTTGCGTCGAAGCGACGAGAACGCCACCGGTGCCCACGCCGTTCAGGGCGAACATGAAGTGAGAGCCAGCGCTCGCCGAGAAGGAACCCGTGGCATACAGGTGACCGGCGTTGCCCTGGGCACCAACACCATAGTAGGCCATGTTGGCGGCGACACCACTGCTATAGAGAGCGCCAGACCAGGTGGCCCAGTTCGGATAACCACCGAAGAACCAGGACCCGTTGTAGGTCCCGTTCGGATAGTAGATGTCGAAGGCATCCTCGGTGCCGGTGAAGCCGTTGCCACCGAAACCACCGGGGAGACCGATCGTAGCACCGGTACCACCCATCAGGGAGGGAGTCAGCTTGGCAATCGCCTGTCCGAAATTGTCGTCATCGTTCAGAAGGAAGTCGTAACCGGAGCCGGCGAGGTCAACGGTGATCGACCAGATCCATCCATAGCCGGGAGGAAGTGTCGGGAGGCCATAGCCGTTGGGCAGGCCACCGAAACCGAAACCAGCAGCTTGGATGCCGAGGTTGCCCCATCCGGTGCACTGATCGAAGTAGTAGTAGGCGATCGACTCACCGGCGGGATCCATGTTGTTGGTCCCGTATTTGAACTTGAAGCCGTCGATTTCCTCGTCGGGAAGAGTGTTGGCATCGGTCAACTGACCCCAGTCGAGGTTCAGATAACCAACGTCGACACCGCTCCACCAAGCGGAAATGGCATCGTTGTTCCAGATCATCGCGCCGTAACGGGGTAGCTGAACGGTGTTGCCAAGGGGATCGATGGCTTTCGATTTTTCAGCAGCAGGCATGTTCACATTCAGTGAACCCTGAGCCATAACTACCCCAACGAGCACCACTGCGAACAAAGCAACCATAGCGATTCTTTTCATCCTAAGAATCCTCCGAAAAACGAGATAGAGAGAGAAGAAAAGATGCGCAGCGCAGAACGTCTACGCCTTACTCATGCGCCTTCGACTTGTGTTGTGATTTTCAGATTCTTTTCTGGCACAAAAGCTAATAACTTGTAATGACCAAAAATCAACTACTTTAAATCACATCACCTCCATTAATTTGACTGACTCTGTTAATGCTTTCATAGTAGGACAATAGACGAGAGAGATGAGAATTTTGAGACTAGTTCCTCCACATCAGAATGAAAAACTCACGATCAGTTGAGTGCGTCGCCGAGACTGATGGAAAACAGTCATCCTTTCGAGAAGAAACACCGATCTCACTATCGAAATCGATATTGAGCAGCAAACGTGTTTAACGTATAGAGAAGAGGTGACGCATTCCCTCCAGCAAGCCCTTGTTAGGGTGCTCAATAAGTGACGAATCAACGAGTAACGGTTTTACGAGTCGTTCAAGATCCTAAGAGACATTCAAGGTACTGGTGTAGATACGGGCGTCGAAAAGGCGTTTTTACAGAGACCGACTTGCTTTTAGGCTGGTGTTTTATCCCTGGTGTTAATCTCGTGGTGGTATGATCTCAGAAATTGATCAAATGTCAAGTTTTTCTTAGTATTTCTACGGTCTTTTTTGGCGTGCATTTTCGAAAGCCTTGAAAAGGTTTCATGAGTAGGTGGATCCGACCACTTTCCTCGAGCAGAAATCAATGACACAACCATCTTTTGAATAAAAAGTTAGGGCTTGATGAACGCATTCCAATCGATCGATGGATACAATCTGCGACGGCTCACTGACCTGCCTCCCGTCGATCATGCTCACGTCTTATTTTTGCTATTGCGGTGTCCGACTCGATCGGCGTCATAGAAAGAAACTCTTATGCCGATCGGACTTTTCGTTGGATTTTCTGGTGATCATGATCAACGGGAGCTGCATCAGTCGCACACGGCACGATGAGTACCGCTCGAGACGCACGGAGGATCGGGAGAGCGCCGGTGGATCAAAAAACGTATTTCATGGTAGAACAATCCACGGGACTCCCGTTTAATCGAGAGGATACCAATTGAAAATCCGCAATCAACGCATGAGGAAAGCACGATGAACAGCGCACTTAGAACATGGTTGCCCGGATTGATCCTGCTGCTCTCAGCGTCCCTCGCTCTGTCGAATGCCGCGGATGAGCTCCCAACAAAAACCGGAACGATCGTGAACCACGAGGACGCCTGCGCGGGATTCACCCTCCTCTTTCCGATCGGCTCGACGACGACCTACCTCATCGATATGGAGGGTCGCGTGGCCAATCGGTGGGAGAGCGCCTACCGGCCGGGTCAATCGGCGTATCTGCTCGAGAACGGTCATCTGCTGCGCACGATCTCCCCCGATGTGGCGGCCAAGAGGACATTCAGAGGAGGCGGCGGCGCCGGTGGAGGTGTGCAAGAGTTCGCCTGGGACGGAGAGCTCCTGTGGGAGTTCATACATGCCTCTGACGAGTATCTTCAGCACCACGATGTGGCACCCCTTCCCAACGGCAACGTGCTGATGCTCGCCTGGGAAAAAAAGAGCGTTCACGATGCCATCCGTGCGGGACGCGCGCCTGAAACACTCGGGCCGGAGGGACTTTGGTCGGAAAAGATCATCGAGGTTGAACCGACAGGCAAAGAGACCGGGAAGATCGTCTGGGAATGGCACGCTTGGGACCATCTGGTCCAGGAGGCCGATCCGGACGAAGCCAACCACGGCATCTTGGCCGAACACCCCGAGCTCATCACGATCAATCCATACGACTGGACCAAGAACCTCTCGCCGGCCGAGCAGGCCAAGCTGCAGGCTCTCGGATACCTCGGATCGTCACAACCGCCCGATCGCCGGCGCTCCAATCCGGATTTCCTGCACATCAACGCGATCGCTCACAACGCCGAGTTGGACCAGATCATGCTCAGCGTGCTGGGATTCAACGAGATCTGGGTTCTCGATCATAGCACGACGACCGAGGAGGCGGCAGGGCATGCCGGCGGTAAGCAGAGCCGGGGAGGGGATCTCCTCTACCGTTGGGGCAATCCACAGGCTTACGGCATGGGCTCGGCGAAAGATCAGCAGCTCTTCGCCCAACACGACGCCCATTGGATCCCGACAGGTCTGCCTGGAGCAGGCCGTATCCTGCTCTTCAACAACGGCCGTGGAAGGCGCGGCGAGGACCATTCCTCTGTGGACGTCATCGTCCCTCCGGTTACCCCCGATGGAAGCTACGAGCGCGACGACGGCCAACCTTTCGGCCCCGAGCGGTGCTCATGGTCCTACACGGCGCCGAACAAGAGCGAGTTCTATTCGATCCATATCTCGGGAGCGCAACGCCTGCCCAACGGCAACACCCTGATCTGCTCCGGAGAGATGGGGACGATCTTCGAGGTGACCCCTGACAAAAGGGTCGTCTGGAAGTATATCAATCCGATTTTGAACAGGATGCCGAGGCCGGGTATGGACGGCGGTTCCCCTGACAGGCGCGGCGAGCGCCCACCGCGCGAAGCTGAACGGCGGCGCCATCCACAGCCGAGGTGGGCGCCCGGAATGGGAGGCGGACGGGACGGCAGACCTCCCATGGATCCCAAGAACTGTGTTTTTCGCGCCTACAGGTACACACCCGACTACTCCGGCCTGGCCGGCAAGGAGTTGCCACCCGGTCCGGCCGTGGAAGAGCTCATGCGTGCATCAATAAAAAAACAGAGGTAAACCATGGGCAGGACGAAATAGGGACAGGCCATAGAGGACCCATCATCCAAAGAACAGAAATAGCTCAGGCCGTTCTCACCGCAGAGCTCTTTTTTTCAGCGGGTTGCGTTCAGTCGAGCCCGACGAGCCACCTGGATCGACCGCTCAGCGCCGGCACCGGAATCACAGCTCAGCGTCTCAGCGTCGCTACGAGGCGCAACGGATTCTCCAAGAGATCGAGAGCGTCCTCGATCGATCGACAGATCACATCGGCGGCGGCGAAAGCCGCCACTGCGGTGCCCTCGCCCTCGATGACAGCGATACCAAGATCGGCGGCATGCAGCATCAGCACGTCGTTGCGGCCATTGCCGACCGCAACACATCGCTGCGCACCGAGCTCCTCGATCACGTCGAGCTTGCCAAAAGCCTGGTCCTCCTTCGGCAGGACGTTGAGCCGGCAGGGGATCCCATCCACCTGCGCGGCGGCCAGACCGAAGGTATCGGCGGTCACGACATGGATCACAAGCTTATCAGCGAGTTCGAGGAGCCGTTCCCTGACGCCCTCGATCAGCTCACCACCAACAGCCAGAGTCCCGTTGTAATCGAACACGATGTGTTCCAAACGGAGGATCTTGTAGCCAGGAATATCGATCTCTATCATCTCTCCTCGATCAGTTCCGAGCAAGACACCGGTTGAACCCGGGGTCGCGGTTTTCAGGTAGAAGACGACTCGATGATCCGAGAAAGCCTGGAATAAAAAGCCTCCGGATTGTCTCTCATCACGAAATGACCACTCTTCTCGATGCCGTGCGCCTCGATCCCCTCGAGCCGCTCCAATACGCGCGCAGGGTGGCTCTGCTCGCCATACACGTAGTGCTTGGCGCAGCCGAGCCCCTTGAATCTATCGAGCAGGCGCCCGCTATCGGACCAGGCAACCAGCGAGGCGGAACTCTGATAAAAGGCGACTGGTGATGCCTTGTCCAGCGCCGATCGCAGCAGGTCGTCCCCCTGGAATGTTTTGCGCAACCGCGACAGAAAACCGCTTTCGAACCTATCGAAGGAGCGCCGCACCGCCCGGCGGCTCAGCAGATCGCAGTCCTCGGAAATCAGATTGCCCTCGATCGACACGAAGGAACCGACACGCTCGAACAGAGACTTCGAAAAAAGAAGCCCCACTGCGCCCCCCATGCTGTGCGCCATGATGTGCAGTCTGCAGGCCGGATAACGGTCCAATAGGGTCTCCAGAATCCTAGCCTGATCCTCCATGGCATATGAAAAAGCGGCCGGTCTCTCTGAATCTCCGAATCCGAGCAGATCGACGGCCACGAGCGTTAGACCACGAAACTCTGACCGCCGAAACACCTCGGCGAAAAACTCCTTTGAGCACCCCAGGCCGTGGATCAGAACCACGAAATCCCTGCAGCCGATCCCCCCCTGTTGCTCGGCCAAGGCAAGGGTGACCGTGCCCAGATCCGTGGTGAGCGCGACGTTTTTTGTTTGCATGCCTGATCACTCCAGACCGCAGTTTGTAGTCAGCGGCACTCCACATTCCGACGCAGGTCGCAACTGCTATCCCAGCCCGGGGGGCCTGAGCTTTTCAGTTTTCAGCCGCAGCGGCGGCGATCCACACCTTGACGCGCGAGGGATCGAGCGGCCGCGGCAGCCTCTCCAGCCCGGTGAGAGCACGAGCCAGCTCCTCGGCATCACGTCCCGCCAATTCTTCGGGCCCATCGATCCCGAGCTGTTTGAGAGCTGCCGCGTGGACCGCGCCGATGCCCCGCAAAGTCGCCAGGTCCAGGAGCCGGCTCACATCAACCACGTCGACCCCTTCACGCTCCAGGATGGCGGCCACAGTGTGATCCTCGAGCGTTGTTCGCAAGGCGAAGGCGTCGCTGATATCCAGGTTGCCGGAAAGCTCCAATACCGGCGCCGGCAGCGAGAGGGCGGCCAGACGCGGCGTCGTGGAGTCCACGTTGTGGTTCAACATGCCGTAAAGGGCGAACACCATGAAAACGCCACCGGCCAGCCCCCCCGACACCCGGGCGGCTCTGATCCGGATTTTCGGCTGTGCGGCCGTTTCCTCACCGCGTGTTCTGCGTCGGATCGCGCGACAACCAGGTGCCAAGCCGAGCCCTACGAGAGTGCCGTAAATAACGGTAGCCTCCACGGCGAAAGGAGGAAAGCCGAGGAATCCGAGGGGCGGCATCTCGAAGAGCTTGACATCCTCCAGGAAGGGCACGGTGTAGATCCAACGAATACGCGCGAAAGAGTTTAGAAACTCCCAAACCAATCCGCAGATCAATCCCGCCAGGAGAACGCGGAGCAGGCGGCCGTAACGCCCAGCGGCCAGATCGCCGAGCAGGCTGCGCTCCAGCCGTCCCATATTCACAGGCGCCAGCAAAAACGCCATACCGAACCACACCAAGGGGAAAAAGTAGCGCGGCCATACCAGGGGAAGTGTCATGCACAGCAGCCCCACGATCACCAGAACCGCCCGCCCCCGCCGCTCCAGCACGATCGCGCGCCATCGGAGTTTTCGAAAGAGACCGGTCCGCTCCAGCAGACTCTCGATGAGGAAGAGAGCCGGCAGGACGGTGCCAAAGGCCACGATGGAACCGATCACCTGGATCCAGAGGAGATCGGAAACGTTTACGTAGTACCAGTTGGCCAGCCGGATGTTGACCACCTCGAAGAAGAACCAGATCACAGCCGACCAGAAGATGAGCGCAGGCAGGAACCAAACCCTACACGACGAGTGACACCCGGTGATCAGCGATCGGCCCCCTGCGAGAACTTCCAGAGCATCGAGCGCCACGATGAGTGAATACCAGCAGATCACGTAGAACCAGGTCACGAACGGCTCCGTCCCGTTAGCACAGAGCGGCACCGCGCAAACCAACAGGCTCACAGCCAAAATCCCGATCATACCGGCCGGCCACCTCACGGGCGGCGATGGGTCTTTGGTGATCATCGTGAATCTCCGGAACGAGACCATTTCCCGCCCAAGTACGAGGTCTGGTGCATCGAATGGTTGCAAGCTGGATTCTCTTCCTGCCGCAGAGGCGCTGAGACGAGGAGGGGATTTATCTTCGAGGCGGTTGGCACAGCGGGCAATCCCGTCCTCCTTCAGAGCTTCACCAGAATTCAGTCCCCATTGGTGTTCCGTCATCCTCTGCGTCTGCGTCTCTGCGCGAGATAGACTTTTCTTCCAACAAGATGGTCCGTGTGTTGGTTTACGAACAGACAGGATACTTATCAACTCAATTCTCGACGGTTGGATCTCGCATCGTTCTTGTCCCTCGAGCTTCGAACCGTTAGTTTACGAACAGAGACTCGAACTCCGGACCGTCGCCCCGATCTCATGGAGCCCGCGATGCCCCCCATCCCACAGCATTCCAGCCATCCCACCGTCCCCACTGGGATCGTCGAAGGTTTTTATGGACCCGTCTGGACTCACGCCGAGAGACTGTGGATGATCCGTCTGATCGCTTCACTCGACATGAATCTCTACATCTACGCTCCGAAGGAGGATCCCTTCCACCGCGAGAAGTGGCGTGAACCCTACGGGCCGGACGAGATGTTGCGCTTCGCCGAGCTCGCCGGCGGCTGTCGCGACCACGGTGTCGTCCCGTGTTTCGGTCTCAGCCCGGGCCTGTCCATCGTCTACGGCTCCCCTGAGGAGCGGCTGCTGGTTGCGGAAAAGCTGCTTTCCCTCGCTGATGTCGGTTTCGAGGCCTTTGCCCTCTGCCTGGACGACATCCCCGCCGCCCTCCAAAGCGAGAGTGACCTCTCAGGCTACCAGGGACTGGCTCACGCTCAGGCGGAGCTGGCCAACGAGATCTTGGAGCGGCTCGAATCGCGCCTGGGCCCGGAGATCACCCTGCTCTTCTGCCCCACCGAGTATCGGGGCACCGCGACCTCCCCCTACCTCCAGGCTCTCGGACGGCGGCTGGCCTCCCGCATTGAGGTCTTTTGGACCGGACCGCGCGTGGTCTCGCCTACGATCACCGCTGCCGACGCACGCGCTTTCGCGGCAGCCATCGGCCGCAAGCCAATCCTCTGGGACAACTACCCGGTGAACGACTTCGCGCCCAACCGGCTCTTTCTCGGCCCCTTTCGCGGCCGTACCCCAGAGCTGCTCGACGAGTTGGCCGGCTTCACCGCAAACCCCATGAACCAGCCGCGGGCGTCGCAGGTCGCCCTGCGCACCCTCGCCGAATACGTGAAGTCGCCCGCGACCTATGAGCCGGAGCAGGCCTGGCGGCGGGCCCTCATCGCCACCTGGTCGCAATCGATCGAGGAAGGCGCGCCGCCCGAGCTCGAAGAGGCTTTCACCCTCATCGCCCGCGAGCTCAAACCCTCGCCGATCGACCCGGACATACGCACCGCCCTCTCCGGCGCGGCCAGCGGTGAGCGTTCGGCGGTGGAACGTACCGAGAAGGCGGCCAGCAATCTGCTCGACGCGGCGCTCTACTCGCCGATCCTCGGCGAAATCGCAGGATGGCTGAGCGACATCGTGCTGCGCTGCGAAACGGTCAGAGGCGCGCTCGACTGCCATGCGGCGCTCGATGCGGGCCGGATCGCCGAGGCCCTGGAGCTGGCCAACCGAACCTGGAGCCGGCGCCGTCTCGTCGGTGTGCAGCACACCATGGCGACAGGCGACGAGATCACCCGGGCAGAACGACTTCTCATTCCCTGCCTGCGCCGCGAAGGGTTCCTGATCTTCGAGCGGTCCTCGGCATCACGCGGCAACCGCGAATCGGGTGAGGAGGTGCTGCTCGACGCCGATATACCCCTCGCAGCGGCGAAACCCGACCGGCCGCCGATCATTCTCGACGCCGGTCGTCAGATCCACGTGGCACGCCTGATCTGCGCCTTCGGCCAGCCCTGGAACGTCCCCTACCCGGAGGGGCTGCCAACCCTCTCCGTTTCGCCGGACGGTGAAACATTCGACACCCTGCCTCTTACACGATGTGCCGATGGGATCGGAATCGCCGATGTCAGCGCCCATCCATTCCGCTTCATAGCCATCGACGCCCCCCAGGCTGAGCACTTCTACCTGCTCATGGATCCCTTGCCCGCGCCCGAGATAAGTAACGCACAAGAAAGCGATACTCGATGACGCCAGCTTCACCCAAACCGCTCTTCAGCATACCGCTGAGCACCCCCTTCAACCTGCGGCTCATGCTCCTCTCGCACGGATGGTACGAGCTGGAACCTTTCCGCTGGGACGATAACGCCCGCACCCTGCTGGCCGTGCTCGAGACGCATCCAGGTCGCGTTTACGCGGTGACCATCGCAGGAGCCGCCCGAGACCCGGCACAACCTGGGCTGTGTCGGGAGCTCGCCGTGTTCAAGGCCGCCGGCGACCGGGTTACGGCCCGGGACACGGCCGCCCTCGAGCGACGCGTACGCTGGATCTTTCGCCTCGAAGAGGACTTGACCGGCTTCCAAAGCCTCTGCGCCGCCGATCCGAGCCTCGAATGGGTGCAGGGCCACGGACTCGGTGCATTCCTGCGCAACGGAACGCTCTTCGAAGAGTTCGTCAAGGTGCTCCTCACGACCAACGTCAACTGGGCGGGGACACGCTCCATGAACGGCAAACTCATCGAACACCTCGGTCGACCGGTGACCGGTGGATCAGGCTTCGATCCGCCGCTGCGCGCCTTTCCCGATCCGCAGGCGATCGCGGCGGTCTCCGAGGAATTCCTGCGCGAGAAGGTCCGCGTCGGCTATCGCGCACCATTTCTGCTGGAGCTCGCAAAGAGCGTGGCTTCCGGATCGTTGAGCCTCGACGAATTCCTCGATCCCACACGCCGCACGGAAGATCTCGCCAAGAGCATCGGCCGTCTCAAGGGATTCGGTCCCTACGCGGTGAGCGCGCTCCTCCAAACCGCGGGCCGTTACGATCGTCTGATCCTCGACTCGTGGATCCGCAAAAAAGCGGCTCAACGCTACTTCGACGCCGACCGGGTTCCGGACAGCTCGATCGAAGCCGCCTACCGCAAATGGGGTCGCTGGAAAGCCCTTGCATGCTGGTTCGAGTGTGCTTACGACACCTGGCTCAAGGAGCAATTGATGCCGGGCGATAAATGATCTAAAGTAGCGCATTCCCGACCTTGCTGCGGCTGCGCAAGCAGCCTTGGAGGACTAACATGATATCTATCGAGAGTCCCGAGCTCCTCGAAAGCCGATTGCCACATATAATGATCGCCATTGTTCTGGCCCTGGCCGTTCTGCTCCCGGCCTGCTCCAACGAGAACGGCCAGGATCCACGCCCGCCGGCGGTCACCAAGCCCGCAGTCGACGACAGCGAGACGCTCCCTCCGTCCGACGCCGCGGCCCCGCCGCAGGATGAAAAACCGGCCCCGAATCAGGTCCGCGATCAGGAGACGAGCCGCTCTCCCGGTTCCACACCGCAAGATCCCGCGACCCAGCCTCCACCGTGGGCCAAGCCGGACCAGGACGCCTCGCTGGAATCCCTGGCCCACAATGCCTATCAGCTCCGCATGCGGGGGCACACGCGCAAGGCCCTCACCGCCCTCGAGCTCCAGGCCATGCTCGCCCGGAAGAAGAATCCCGTGGATCTCTTCGAGCTGACCCGCATCCAGTTCCACCTGACCAGCTACTCCAGGGCCTATCACGCCATCGAGGAGGCTGTTCGGCTCGATCCAGACAACCCCCGCTACCTCTACTGGCAGGCCGTCGTCGGCTACCAGCTTAATATCAGCCGCTATCGCGTAGCTCACACCTTGGACCGGACCATCACCGATCAGGCTCTGACGGCGCTGACCAAGGCGTTGGAAATCGATCCCGATTTCCATGAAGCCCGTTTCAAGCTGATCGACATGCTCATCAGGCTGCGCCCGGAGGACGGCGGGGATGTGGAGAAAGCGCTCGCCCTGGCCGCCACACTGGAATCGCGCCGCCCGGGATGGGGCTTGCTCGCGCGCGGCGCTGCCATCATTCCCGGACGGAGCTGGCAGGAGATCCTGGAAGCGGCCGAGGCACTGCTCATCGAAGATCCCGACGACCTGAGCGCGCTGCTTGCGCGTGCCAAGGGGCTCATGCGCGAGAAGCGGTTCGACGAAGCCGATCAGCTCGTTCGCCAGATCGTGACGATCGATCCGAGCCGCAAGGAGCTGCTTCTCGAGCTGGCCCTCCACTGCAATCAGCCGGAATCCCTCGAGAAGGGCCGTGCGGCGATCCAGGAGTACCTCGCAACACCCAGTCTGTCGCCGCCTGAACGGGCGATCGGCCTGCTGTACATGGCCAACAGCTACCGCCCCACCGATGACAAGGATTCGTACAAGAAATTCATGAACATGGCGCGCCGGATCGATGCCGAGCACTGGAAGTCGACGAACCTCCCGCCACGCGACATGTTCACCCCGCCTCGAGCCCCCTGATCCCCGATCCCGGGATCGAGCATGGTTCGAGCCGGGAGGCACGGAGTACACCGCATGAAGCTCAACGTCACAGCACCGGGCCGTATCTGCCTCTTCGGCGAGCACCAGGACTACCTGGGACTGCCGGTCATCGCCACCGCGATCGATGTTAAGCTCGAGATCGCCTTGACCACCGATAGCGCTCCGCCGCGCCGCTATCGCCTCCTGCTCCACGACTTGGACCGGGAGGAAACGATCGACATGGAGCAACCGATCACCTACCGGCACGAAAGGGACTACTTGCGATCGGCGGTCAAGATCCTGCAATCGGAGGGTGTTTGCCTGCCGAAGGCTCTCACCGCCACGGTGAGCAGCCGCATCCCGATCGCCGCCGGAACGTCGAGCTCCTCAGCCCTCTGCGTGGCCTGGTGCGGCGCGCTGCTCGAGGCCGCCGGGCGGGCGGAGGCCAAGGATCCCGCCTATGTGACGCGGCTGGCGCACCGTGCTGAGGTGATCGAGTTCAACGAGAGCGGTGGTATGATGGATCAGGCCACTATCGCTCACGGCGGATTGATCCACTTTCAGGCCGGTGCGAGCCCTGAGCTGATCCGCATCGCGGCCCGGCCGCAGGGCTTCGTGCTCGGCGACTCGATGCAGCCGAAAGACACCCAGGCCATCCTGAGCCGCGTGCGCGGCACCATGGAGCGGACGCTGGCACGCTTCGAGGAACGCGGGTTTTCCTTCTCGCTCGCCTCGGGCAGTCTCGACGAAGCCCGCGCCGCGCTGCAGCGGATCGCCGTGACCGGCGAGGAGGCCGATGTGCTGTTCGGCAACGTGGTGAACCGTGACTTGCTGCGCGAGGCACGCCAGCTCCTGGAGGCCGGTGATCCCGAGCCGGCACGCCTGGGCGAGCTGCTCGCTCGGCATCACGCCGAGCTCAGCGGCCGTTTACGGATCTCGACCCCCAAGATCGAGGCCATGGTCGCCGCAGCCGTGAACGCCGGGGCTCTGGGTGCCAAGATTAACGGCTCAGGAGGCGGCGGATGCATGTTCGCCTACGCGCCGGGCCGCACCGCCGAGGTGGCCACTGCCATCGAGGAAGCCGGGGGCAGGGCGTATCGGGTGGAGATCAGCCAGGGCCTATGCTACGAGATCGTCGAGTAACCAAGAGTGTCTAGAAGAGAGAGAACGGGAGACGCCGTGACACGCAGGCTGTTCCACACCGTCGTCCTGACCGTGCCGCTCCTCGCGATCCTCGCCGTGAGCTGCGGCGATGAGAACGTACCGCACGATCTCATTCCACCTGAGATTCCCCCCGCGACGCGAGGGGCGGGACCGCTCACCACGGCGCGCAACGTATTGCTGATCACTGTCGACACCCTGCGCGCCGATCGCTTGGGATGCTACGGCTTCACCGGTGCCCAGACTCCGGCGATCGACCGGCTCGCCACCGAAGGCGTGCGCTTCGACAACGCCTTGGTCCACGCACCGATCACCCTACCCTCGCACACCAGCATCCTCAGCGGAACCCTGCCCTGCGCCCACGGCGTCCACGACAACGGGATCTATCGCGCAGGCGACGACATCCGCAGCCTGCCGGAAATCCTGAAGGAGCGGGGCTACGCCACCGGCGCGGTGATCGGGGCCCACGTCCTGGACGCCCGCTACGGACTCGACCAGGGTTTCGATACTTACGACGACGACTTCGTGGCCTCGCGCAAGCTGCGACGGGGGCTTTTTATCGAGCGGCAGGCCGAGGAAATCGCCCGGCATGGCATGCAATGGCTCAGCGCGCAGGCAGGTGCCGGCACCGGTTCCGGAGAGGATTCCAGCTCACCCGCGCCTTCCACGCCTCACGCGCCTTTTTTCCTGTGGCTGCACTTCTTCGATCCCCACATGGGTTACGCCCCGCCGGAACCCTTCTTCAGCCGCTTCCGGCACGACCTCTACTCGGGAGAGATCGCCTACACCGACCAGTGGATCGGCCAGGTGCTCGAGCACCTGGAAAGCCTCCCCGGCAGCGACGGCGGGACTCTGGCCTCGGAGACGATCGTGGTGTTCACCTCCGACCATGGCGAGTCGCTCGGCGAGCACGGCGAGGAGACTCACGCTTTCTTCGTCTATCAGTCCACGATCCACGTCCCGCTCATCATCCGCTGCCCCGGTTTCCCCACCCGTGTCGTGCGCGAAACCCCGGCGCCGAGCATCGACATCGTCCCCACCCTGCTCGAGCTGCTGGGGATCGACGCCGAGCCGCAGATGGCCGGTCGCTCGCTGGTGCCGGCCCTGCGCGGAGAACCGCGCCCGCGCCTCTGCTACGTGGAGACGGAGATGCCCTTGTCGCGGGGCTGGTCCCCTTTGCGCGGGCTGACCAACGGCCGCTGGAAGCTGATCCAGGCGCCGGAATCCGAGCTCTACAATCTGAAAGCGGACCCGCAAGAGCAGCACAATCTCTATCGTCGCAAAAGAGCCACGGCACGGCGCCTCGAGCAGGAGCTCGAGCGGCTGCTCGCCGCCGGCGCCGGGGAAAACGAGAAATCGCGGCTGCGCCAGACCACCCTCGAGGAACGGGAGATGCTCAAGGCCCTGGGGTACGTGGGTGGCGGCCGGGCCGACCGCGACGAGAACGACCTGCGGGACCCGAAAGCGATGGTGCACATCTACAACGCGGTCCAGCAGGCCTGGGGGCTCTCCGACGCCGGCCGCCGCAAGGAGGCCTTCGAGGTGCTGCAGAGGGCGATCGATAACAATCCCGAGTACGTCGAGGCGCACACCACCCTCGGCTCGATCGCTCTCGATCTGGATCGTAACGACGACGCTATCGAGGCCTACCGCCGGGCTCTGCGCCTCGACCCCGAACTGATCCTGGCACTCAACGGGGCGGCTGCGGGCCTGGCACGGCAGGGCAAGACAGCCGAGGCCCTGCGCCTCGTCGAACGCTCCTTGGAGATCGACGGTCAAAATGCCAAGACCTTCGACACCATGGCCAACATCTACCTGACGATGGGAGAGCTCGAGCGGGCGTGGGAGATCTGTGACCAAGGGCTCGCCGTCGATCCGGAAGCGGCCAACCTGCACAACACCCTCGGCATGCTGCGGCTCGCGAGAAAAGAGCACGAAGCGGCTCTGCGCGCGTTCCAGAGAGCCTTGAAGATCGATTCCGACTTCTGGCTCGCCGCGTACAACCTGGGCCTGGCCTGCAACCGGCTCGAGAGATGGCACCAGGCGCTCGAAGCCTTCGAGTGCGCCAAGCGGCTCAATCCGGGTGACGGGCGGGTGCACCGCGCCCTGGCCCGCGCGTACTATCAGAGCGCGATCCGCGAGATGATGGAGGAGCCCCGCGATCCCGAAGCCGCACGGCGCAAGGCCCGCGAGGCGGAGAAGCTCGGGTATCCGGTGCCCAAGGTCTTCTGGCTGAAGCTGCAGGCCGAGACGGGCGGTCGCTGAGAGGTTCAGCCCGGGCCGGGAAACCGCCACGAAAGCACGGTCGAAATCAGGTGCGGCCTCTCTTTTTTTCTTTCCTGCCCCAAAAACCTGTAATCGCGAAGGATTTCCAGTCATGAGCTCTTAGGGTGGCCCATACGCGCCGCCGGTTTTTCCGGTCCAGGCCCGGGGAGCGCCGTCGGTGTCTTCGAGAGCGATCGCAAAGCTCTGGAGTGGAAAGCGATGAACATCACCGGGGAAGGGCATGTCTCGTGTCCCCGCGCCCCCTGCCGGGAGCGAGAGGGTCAGATCACGGCACTGCTGCATGGCGAGCTCGAAGGCCCGGCGAGGGACGAGCTCGAGTACCATATCGCCTCCTGCGGCGGCTGTTCTTCCTATCTGGAGCTCCAGCAACTCATCGGCGCCGGACTGCGGGCCTATCTGGCAGGGGGGCAGGCTGCGTCTCCCTCCAGCATGCCTCTCGAGGTGCAAAAAGAGCTCAGCACGGCGCGCCGTAAGGGCCTGGCGGTGTGGCTCCAGGAGCTGGGACGGGCGCTCCTCTTCCAGAGCAACGATGCGGTGAACCGAATCCACCCCGGCAGCGAGGTGCTGCCGGTCCAGCGCTGCCTGCGGAGGACCGCCGCGCTGTGCCGCTCCGCGCTCGACGATCCCTTGATCGTGACCGCCGGGCTCGAGGAGCCGCTGGTGCGCGACTGCCTCGCCTTCATCAGCGAGCTGCGGTCAAATCCCCCCGAACACCGGGCGCCTCATAGGGTCAAGGAGGCGCTCGACCGATCGCTTGCCATCCTTCCCGGACATCTGCCAACGATCAAGCTCCTGGGACATTACTATTACCTGAGAGGTGAATTCACGGCGTGCCGATCCGAATACGCTCGTGCGCTGACCCTCGCCAAGAACCGCACGGATCGATGGATCTACACGATCCTGATGAGCATCGCCGAGGGCTGCTCCGGAGAATTCACGTCGGCGCTCGCGCTCCTGGATGACGCCAAAGCCCTGCACGACAGCTTTCAGATCGACTTTCACGCCTTCGTCAATCATCTCGGCGCCGGCGAGCTCGAGAAAGCCGCGCAGAGTCTCGCCCGGTTCCGCCGCCGGATCGTCTTGCATCCCGAGAGATTCTCGGGCTTCGATTACACGGCTCTCGAGCCGATGATCGGCTACATCCGCGGCAACGAGGCCCGCCTGGTGGCGACGTTCGCCGACGATGTCCCATCCTGCGAGCTGCTCACGGCGCTGGGATCCAGGCACGATCTTCGCTAACCAGAGGATCGATCGGGAAGTTGCTCTTCAAGCAATGTCGCGCTGTTGTTAAGATGGGGGCACTCATTAACATTCACCTACAGGAGAACAACAATGGCTCGATCCGATCGCGATCCCGGCGCGCGTGCGTCCAAGGTGGTTATTCCACTCGTTTTGGCTCTCATGGCGGCGCTGGTTACCGCGCAGGCTCAGCAAGACCTGGCAGGATTCCCCAAGACCTGCACCAACGACCAGCTCGGCGCACCGATCTTCTTCGACTTCGACGGCGACGGCGTGGACGAGCTGCTGCACGCCAACGGCGACCACACCGTCAACATCTACACGAGCGGCGGCTTCTCCCTGCCTGGCTGGCCGGTCACGGCCGGCTGGCATACCTTCAACATGACACCCGCCGCGGGCGATCTCGACGGGGACGGCAGCTTCGAGGTCGTCACGGCCACGAGCAACCGCCAGGTTCATGCCTATCATGCCAACGGCACCGTGGTGGCAGGATTCCCCCGCAACATGGGCGCTGAGATGTCGGGAGCCTGCTGCCTCGCCGACCTGGACGACGACGGTGACATGGAGATCATCGTGCAGCCACGCAACAACCGGATCTACGCGATCCAGGGAGACGGCAGCGACCTGCCCGGCTGGCCGGTGACCATCTCGATCAACGAGGGCGGCTCACAGACGCCGGCGGTGGCCGACCTGGACGGCGACGGCACCGTGGAGGTCGTGACGACCAGCCAGGGGATCGGCAGCCTGCTCAGCGTGTTCCGGTCGAATGGCTCGGAATACCCGGGATTCCCGATCACCGTCACTTACACCGTGGGCTCACCGGTGATCGCCAACCTGGATCGCGACGACGACCTGGAGATCATCTATACCGTGGGTTCCGACGTGGCAGCCCGTCATCACGATGGATCGCTCGTGGCCGGTTTCCCTGTGGACTGCGGCAGTTGGACGCTCTACACCAGCCCGGCGGTAGGCGACATCGACCGCGATGGCCAATTGGAAATCGTTTTCGGCAGCCAGGACGACAGGGTCTACGTGGTGAGTCACGACGGCCTCTTCGAGGCCGGCTGGCCCAGTGCGCTCACGACCGGCTCGATCCACGGCTCCCCGGCGCTGGTCGACCTGGATCACGACGGCGACCTGGAGATCCTCGTGGCCGCGCCCACCACCGGCTCGGGCAGAATCTACGGCTGGCATCACGATGGCAGCGACGTGAACGGTTTCCCATGGACAAAACCGTCCTCGTTCTACGGCGGCGTGACCCTGGGAGATCTGGACGACGACGGCCTGCTCGATCTGGCAGCCTCGGGACGTAGCGGAGCGTGCCTCTACGCCTGGGGCACCAAATTCGACTACGACGCCACGCGCGTGGTCCACGGCGCCTACCGGGTCAACCGGCACAACAACGCCGTGCACAACTTGCACCCCACCGACGCGCAGGTGGCAGTGGATCTGGAGATGCCGGCAAGCGCCGCGGCGGGATCGACGATCACGCTCTTGCTGCACGCCACAAACGACACGACCGGCGGGTCCCAGCTCATCGGCGGGCTGCAGGCGGAGGCTCTGGCCGGCAACCGGATCAACTTGCTGGGGCCGGTGAACCTATCGCTGGCGCCGGGCCAGTCGCTAACCAAGCCGTTCAAGCTGAACCTGCCGCCGGCCACACCAGCCGGTGGATACCGCTTTATCCTCTTCTTCCACGACGGCGCCGGCCACGTTCTGCACTGGGATGGAGAGCTGTTGACGGTCAACTAGCCACCGATATTTCGCACCGATAGGATCAACTCCGAGCGTCCTTGGCTTAGCCTGGTACACTGCTCCGCGAGCAGTGTACCAGACCTATGGTCTGCGATCGTTGCAATGAGAGTATTGCATTCAAAGCACTCGTCAAGGCTACATGCGCACGGCGAAGAGCACGATGAGCAGCGCGGTCATGATGTAGACCAGCAGGGAGACGTCCCGACCGCGGCCTGAGAAGAGCTTGATCAGGGTGTAGGCGATAAATCCCAGAGCGATGCCGTCACCGATGTTGGAGAGCGGGATGCCGATCATCGTGATGAAGGCCGGGATCCCCTCGGTCGGTTCCTCCCAGGGGATGTTGCGCACCCCCCGCACCATGAAATAGCCCACGATGATCAGCGCCGGCGCCGTGACCGGGTTGAGCACCACGCCGCCCTCGATCGGGTAGCCGGCCCCGACCATGCGCACGATCGGTGCGAAGAAGATTGAAAGCATGAAGAGCACAGCCGCGACGACAGCGCAGAGGCCGGTGCGGCCGCCCTCGCTCACCCCCGCGGCGCTCTCCATGTAGCTGGAGACCGTGGAGGATCCGATCAGCGACCCGCAGGTGGTGCCCACGGCATCGGCCATGAGGGCTTTTCCCGCGCGCTCCAGCTTGCCCTCCGCGTTGAGCAGCCCGGCCTGCTGCCCCACGCCGATGAGCGTGCCGATCGTGTCAAAGAGCACCATGAAGAGGAAGATGGCCACCACCGTGATCATGGAGAGGTCCCAGATCGATGAGAAATCGAGCTTGAAGAGCACCGGTGCCAGGGACGGCGGCGCTTCAACAACCCCCTGGAACTCGACAATGCCCAGGGGAATACCCGCCAGGGCGGTAGCCACCAGCCCGATCAGGAGCGCCCCGCGCACGCGCAGTGCGATCAGGATAGCCACCAGAAGCAGACCGCCGATGGCCAGCAGGGTGGGCTTGGAGGTGAGATGCCCCAGTTGGACCAGGACACCGGGGCTCGGCGCCTTCATGATGATGCCTGCGTTCTTGAGTCCCAACAGCGCGATGAACAGCCCGATCCCCACCGAGATCGAGGCCTTCATGGAGAGCGGGATGCTGTCGAAGACCTTCTCGCGGAACTTGAAGAGGCTGAGCACTAAAAAGAGCGCACCGGAGATGAAGACCGCCGTGAGCGCCGCTTCCCAGCCGATAGCCACTCCCGTGACCGCTCCCGTGGCGACGGACACGAAAAAGACGTTCTCCCCCATGCAGGGGGCCAACGCGATCGGGTAGTTGGCGCCGAAGGCCATGACCAGTGTGGCCAGCGCCGCCGAAAGGCAGGTGGCCACCATGACGGCGCCGAAATCCATCCCCGCTTCCATCATGATGAAGGGCTGCACGAAAATGATGTAGGCCATGGTCATGAAGGTGACGATCCCGGCGCGGATCTCGGTACGGATGTTGGTATTGTTCGCCGAAAGTTTGAACAGTCTCTCGAGCATGCCCCCTCCTTTGTTCTTGAGCTGCGCGTCGTGGATGTCGTTCGAACCAGCCCCGCTTATCCTCCCGCCACCTCCCCGCTGAAGATTATCGTATCCTCAGCATCGCTGATTTTCACCGTGATCAGCGACGGCACGGTTCCCAGATCTCCGAGGAGATCGATGGTCGTGCTCTGGAGGCACCCCTTGGGTGCATCTGCGATCGGGTACATTTCGAAGCGCCGGCCCTTGATCACGAGATGCCCTGCGGCCGGTGGATGCCGCGATTGAGCGCTGAGCACCTGCGGATCGTCGGTCGCCCAGGGCTTTGTGAAGAGCACCAGGTCGCCGCCCTGGCGGTACTTGTGGAGCTCCCAGCCCAGGTCGGTGCGGCGCTCGATGAAAGGCGTGCGGCAGGTCTCGATGAACCTGGCGTCGAGCAGGAACCGGCCCCCTTCCTGGGGGGTGGCGGATCCTGTCGTGGTGCCGTCGGTATCTGACTTGCCGTTGTTGGGAAAGATATCCTGAAAGAAAAAGAGAATCGCCGCGAGGATCAGAATCCCGGCGCAAGTAATGGCGTACTTCATGTTGGCCTCCCCTGTCTATCGATGGAACGAGGGCTCGGCGGCATCTACTCCCCCTCCCGCACCTCGAAGGAATACTCTCCGGAGCCGATCTCCACTACGAGGGCCTGCGCCGCACGGTGCTGAAGAATCACACCCTCGGCGCCGGTGATCACTTCACCGCCCTCGCGGATCTCGGCGTTTTTCGTGCTCGGGATCCACACCGTGGCCGTGGAGTTGGCGGGGATCGTTACACGCAGCGTCAGCCGTCCCGAATCGGCTCGCCAGGCGCAGGACACGGTGCCGCGTACGGTCTCGAGAGCCGCTGCGGCAAAGGTCAGCCCGCCGCCGGGCCGCGGTTGGATTTGGACGTGCTCGAAACCTGGCCGCTCTGGATCGGGGGCGATGCCCGCCAGTGTTTCGTAGAGCCACTCCCCTACCGCGCCGAAGGAGTAGTGGTTGAAGGAGTTCATGCCCGGATCTTGGAATCCCTTGTCCTCGGTCCAGCCGTCCCAGCGCTCCCAGATCGTCGTGGCTCCCTGGCGGATGCAGTAGCCCCACGAGGGATAGGTCTCGTTGAGCAGCAGCCGGTAGGCTACGTCGTCGCGCCCGAATCGTGAGAGCACTGGGAGCAGGTAGCCCACCCCCAGAAACCCGGTGGTGACGTGATCGTCGTGCGCCTCGATGGCGGCTACGAGATAATCGACAGCCGCGTCGCGCTGCTCCTCGAGGAGCAGGTCGTCGTTCAACGCCAGCACGTAGCAGGTCTGGGTGTCGCCGTCGAGGCGCGCCTCGTCATCGACGAACTCCCTCTGGAAAGCGTCCCGGATCCCGTTGAAGAGCGCATCGTAGCGGTGGGCATCGTCCTCGCGACCGATGCTCCGCGCCATGCGCGCCATGAGCCGCGCGCAGCGCGCGAAGTAGGCGGTGGCCAGGAGATCCTTCGGCGTGCCGTTGTCGAGGGAGACCCAGTCGCCGAAGTTGTCGTTGAGACGCTCGCGGCGCACCAGCTCGGGATTGACCTCTAGAATATACTCGATCCACTCCTGCATGGCGCCGTAGTGGCGCTCAACGATGCCGCGGTCGCCGTAAAAGAGCAGGCAGGTCCAGGGCACGATGATGCCGGCATCACCCCAGGCGGGAGCACCATCATTCAGCGTCACCAGGCGCGGCGCCACGTTGGGGAAGGCACCCTCCTCCGACTGAGCGTCCTCGACGTCCTTCATCCACTTGGTAAAGAACGCCGCCACGTCCATGTTAAAGCACGCGGTGGGCGCAAAGATTTGGGCGTCGCCCATCCAGCCGAGCCTTTCGTCGCGCTGCGGGCAGTCGGTAGGTACCGACAGGAAGTTGCCCCGTTGTCCCCAAAGGATGTTCTCGTAGAGCCGGTTGACCAGCGCGCTGGAGCAACTGAACGAGCCGGTGCGTGGCGTGTCCGAATGCACCACCACTCCGCACAGCGCTTCCAGGGGAGGAAACCCGCCGGGATAGCCGGTCACCTCGACGTAGCGGAAACCGTGGAAGGTGAAGCGCGGCTCGAAGACCTCCATCGCGCCGCCGCCACGCAGGATGTAGGTGTCGGTGGATAGAGCGCCGCGCAGGTTCTCGGTATACAGCGTGCCGTCGTCGCTCAGCATCTCGCCGAAGCGCAGGCGTACTCTGTCGCCGGCTTTGCCCTTCACGGCGAACCGTGCCCAGCCCACCATATTCTGCCGCATGTCGAAGATGTAAACACCGGGCCGCGGCTCGGTGATCGTGCGCGGCGAAAGCATCTGCACGCGCCGCACTACCTGCGATCTTTGGGCGCTGAGCTCGGCACGCGGTTTGTCGAGAATCTCCACCGGGCGCCAGGAGCGGTCGTCGAAGCCGGCGCGGTCCCATCCAGGCATCTCCAGGCGGGCGTCGTAGGTCTCGCCCATCAAGAAGTCGGAGGCGAGGATCGGGCCGGAGCTGGCACGCCAGGCCGGGCCGGTGACGATCGTGCGCACTGTCCCGTCGACCAGCTCGATCTCCATTTGCGCCAAAAGGCTCAGCGGATAGGGGCCATAGTGGTGCCGCTCCAGATCCCAGCCGATGGCGCCGGCGTACCATCCGTCGCCGAGAATCGCGCCGATGGCGTTGGCGCCCTCGCGGAGCAGCCCGGTGACGTCAAAGGTCTGTACCTGGAGGCGCCGGGTGTAGTCGGTCCATCCCGGCGTGAAGTGAGCCGCTCCGACGCGCAGGCCGTTGAGAGACAGCTCGTAGACACCAAGCGCAGTGGCGTGGAGCCGCGCCCGCGCCACCGGTTGCTCCAGGGTGAAGTCGCGCCTCAAGTACGGACACGGAGCGGAGGGTTCCGGTTCCGAGAGCTTGTTCCAGGTGCCCTCGCCGAAGGCCGCACACTCCCGTGCCGCCGGCCAGGCGGCATCGTCGAAGCCGGGCTCAGTCCAGCCGTCCAGAGTCATTTCGGTGGTCACTCGCCAGGCCGCGTCAGAAGTGAGCTCCAGGGGATCGGCATCCCGAAAGCGCAGGCCCAGCGCCGTGACAAAGCCGCCCGGACCATCCGTGTTAGTCACCGCCACAGCAAGCTGGTTGACTCCCTGCCGAATGTGGGGCTTCACATCGATCCGTTGCACCTGCTTCCAGTTCGCCGAGCCGCGGCCCGGTGGAGTGATCGGCGTGCCGTTCAGGAAGAGCTCGTAGCGGTTGTCGGCGGTCAGGGCCAGGGTGGCGCTCTCGAGGGTCGCGCCTTCGTCAACCACGAAGGAGCGGCGCATTGAGACGGTGCGATCCGGTTGCGGCGGATCGTCACCAGGACACCAGATCCATCGTGCCCCCGTGAGGGAGGGGCCTGGAATGGGCGGGATCTCGGTTGAAAAGCCGATCCATTGAGCCTGCCAGTCCGAGGGATCTAGCAGCCCCATCTCGAAGAAGGCAGGATCGCTCCACGCGCCGGCGTGCCCCTTCCGGTCCCAGGCCATCACGCGCCACCAGCAGCGCTGGCCCGATCGAAGCTGCCGGCCGTTGTAGACGATGCCGAGCTGCTCGCGGGATCCGGTTCGACCGCTGTCCCAGAGGTCGGCGGCGTCGCTCTCGAGATCATCCAGCGACGAGGCGGCCTGGATGCGATAGGCGGATTGGATCGCGCCGCGCCCCTCCGCTCGTAGCGCCCAGCTCAGGCGCGGGCTGCGCACATCGAGGCCGATGGGATCGATTAGATGTTCGCAACGCAGCCGGTAGGGTCGCAAGGAGCTTTGCGGTTCAGGCGGCAATGCCTGGGCAGAGAGCGTGCCGGAAACAGAGAGAACGATCATCGAAAAGAGCAGAACGAGCTTCACGGCGAGCCTCACAGTCGTTTTTTGTCGAATTGTGTCGTTTACCGAGCCGGAAGATACAGAACGGTCGAGAGCAGGACCGAGGAACTTCATGGTTCCACCACGCGGCCAAGCTGTCAAGTATGGGATCGGAGTAAAGAGTATGGCTACGGAGCAAGTTTCTGATAACGATGAGTCCGGCGCGCGGAGGCGAGCCAATCCCTACTCCTCCAGCCCAATCCTTCGCATCGGACACAGCTTTGCGGCTGTGTTCCGCTTCGTGTGAGCAGCGTCAGTGGAGAAAACAGCTTGGCATGTTCCAGGCGAGTAGCAATAAGAGGATCGCTCGCCGTGTGCTCAGCAGCTCACGCTCTCGCAGCGGCTAATCGGGTGAAGCAGGTGGCGGCAGACCACATCGCTCATGGCGACCTCCTCGATGGTGTGCTCGTACTGCTGCAGGGTGCGCCGGAAATCGAAGCGGCGCGCGTTCTCGAATCCGTTGCGCACGAACTTCTCGGCGAGCTCACGATCGCGGGCCAGCTCGACGATCGCCTCGGCGAGATGAGCGGCGTCGCCCACCGTTACCAGCCGGCCGTTTTCGCGATCACGGATGATCTCGTTCGGCCCGGAGGGACAGTCGGTGGAAACCACCGGAACGCCGCAGATCATGGCCTCGACGATCACGATGCCGAAGCCCTCCCAGTCGGAGGGCAGGACGAAGAGATCGGCGCGCCGCATCCACTTGTAGGGATTCTGCTGAAATCCGGGAAAGGCGACATGCTGCTCTACGCCGAGCTCACGGGTGAGCGCCTCGAGGGCGCCGCGCGCTCCGCCTTGTCCCAGGATCAGCAGCGACGCCGGGATTTCGCGGCGTACCCGGGTGAGCGCTTCGATGAGCAGTGCGAAGTTCTTCTGCCGTGTCAACCGCCCCACCCCCACGATGGTCACCCCGCGCCTGTCCTTCTCCAGAAAGGGATGGCGGACCGCTTCCCGGCTTCGGCGCCGGATCTCAACCGTCTCCATCGGATTGTAGATCGGGACGATCCGGTGCGGATCGATCTCGAAATCCTCGGCCAGAGTTTTTTTGATGTTCCTGGACACGGCGATGATCCGGTCAGCCCGCCGGTAGGTGTAGCGCATCAGGTGCCAGGCGCAGCGCCGCAGGCGCTTGAAGGGCAGCAGCTTCTTGTGGTGATTGTGCTCGCAGATGATGACCTTGGTGTACCTGCTTGCCGACAGGATGCAGGCCAGGACGGAAACGATGTTGGGATAATAGAGCGAGCTCAGGAGGATGTCGGGTTTGTCGATCCTGATCAGCCGGGCGAGCTTGACGATGAGGCCGAAGAAGGAAAGGCGGTTCTTCTTGTGCAGGTCGATGATCTCGACATCGGCGGGCACCCGGTCCAGGTATTCACCCTCCCGTCTGAAGAGCACGAGTTTGAGCTCGTACCTGGTGCGGTCGAGATGTTTCAGCAGGACGAGCGAGACCTGCTCGACACCGCCGCCCTTCATCACGGGCAGAACGAGATAGACCTTCTTTCGAACCATCGGGGGGTCCTCATCGAGGCCTCGAAGCATCTTGATCCCGACCTGGGCGCCAGCCGATGCGGAACAGCAGTGTCACTCCGCACTTCGAAGCCGGCGAGAGAAGCTCGCTGTCAAAAGATTCTCGGTTCCATTAAGATGATCGAGGCCTACACCCGGCTATCGATAGAAGCAATGATACGGGCCGAAGTGTGAAAAAAAATTGATTTTTTAACAGTATGCTCAAAAAACGCTGCAAAAGCCGGACCGGAGCGGAGTTGATGATCCTGGTAAGCAAGGGAGTCGAGAGATGTCGCGTGTGGGAGCCCGGGGTCCTGTTGTCGTCGGGCCGCTGTTCTTGTGGCTGCTTTTTCTGCTTTCCTCCTGTGCGGTGGATCGGACGGTGATGCAAAACGACAGCGCCCCGTTCGTCGTCGTTCTGGGCATCGCCCAGGACGGCGGCGTTCCCCAAGCTGGTACCAAAAACCACCCCGGCTGGAACGATCCCCGGCGCCGTCGCCTGGCGGTGGCGCTGGGTATCGTGGATCCGAGGAGCTCGCAAAGATGGCTGGTCGACGCCACTCCCGACTTCCGGGAGCAGCTTCACCGGCTCGACGAGATTCAGCCTGTGATCGGCCGTCCGGGGCTGGATGGGATCTTTCTGACCCACGCTCACATCGGGCACTACACGGGGCTCATGCATCTGGGGCTGGAGGTCATGGGCGCCCGCGGTGTGCCGGTCTTCGCCATGCCGCGCATGGCCGAATTCCTCGCTAGCAACGGACCCTGGAATCAGCTCGTACGTTACGGCAACATCACGCTCGAGCCGCTGAGCGATGGCCGGCGAGTGGTGCTCAACGACCGATTGGCGATCACGCCGCTGCTCGTGCCGCACCGCCAGGAGTATTCCGAGGTGGCGGGCTTCAAGATCGAGGGACCGCGCGCCGCGGTGCTCTTCATCCCGGACATCGACAAGTGGGAGGACTGGGACGCCCAGGGCACGCACATCGAGAAGCTCATCGCCGAAGTCGACGTGGCCTACCTGGACGGGACCTTCTATGACAACGGGGAGATTCCGGGACGTGACATGTCGAGCTTTCCCCACCCCTTCATCGCCGCCAGCATGCGGCGCTTCGCCGATCTTCCGCCCGAGGAGCGCGGCAAGGTGCGCTTCATCCACCTGAATCATACCAATCCGGCGTTGTGGCCACAGAGCGAGGCACGGCGCGCCATCAATGCACAGGGTTTTTTGGTTGCCGAGGAGATGGAGCGTGTGGATTTGTGATCATGGTCGGAGGTGCAATCAAAGACTATCTCGCGCAAAGGCGCAGTGGTGCAGAGAATAAAGAAAGGCTATTAAGTCTTCTCGATCGGAGTCGGCATCGGTATCGGGCTCAAAACTTTTTCAGAGCAATTCTGTGACCTCGCGGTAGACCCTGTCCACCTCGATCGTGCTCATAGCCTGCTGCGCCGCGTGGTCGGAGCGGCCGATCTCGCGCCGTCGCGCCAGGTCGCCGTTGGCCAAGACGATCCGGTTTCCTTCACCGAGGGGGCCTGTGACGCGTGGATCGGTGGCGCCGAAGAGCCCGACCACCGGGGTTCCCACGGCCGCGGCCAGATGCATGCCGCCACTGTCATTGGCCACGACGGCGTTGCAGAGGGAGAGCGCGGCAGCCAGCTCGGCGAGGTTCAGTCGTCCTGCGAGGTCGATGCCCCTGGAGCCCGCAGCGTGCGCCACCCGGGCACAGAGCTGCCGCTCACCGGCGGTCCCCAAGACCAGAACCCGGCAGCCTGCACCTGAAGCCAACCGGCAGCCGAGCCGCGCGTAGCTCCCTGTGGGCCAGCGCTTGGCAGGCCCCCGCGCCGCTCCTGGAAAGAGCCCCACGAGGCGCCCCGGGGATCGGGAAGAAGCTGCTGGAGATTGCGCGCAAGTTGGAGAATGCCCCCTGGCATCTCCGTTCTCGTGGGCCAGAGACTCGATGGTCGCGCGGCAGGTTCGCAGCGTTTCATCGGGGATGGTGAGGCGGGGACGCTCGATCGGAAAACCGCCACAACCCACAACCGCCAGGTACTCTCGCGCCATATGAACGTCACCCGCCGACGATTCGACTACCTCGCTCAAGAGCCAGCCCCGACGTTGACCGATCGTGCCGCGCCGTGCGGGCACGCGCGCCAGGAAGGGAATCAGCGCAGCGCGCGTCGAGTGGGACAGGACAAACGCCGCTTTGAAACGCTCCCGGCCCGATCCCTGATCCGGCGGCGCGTCGAGCAAGAGCCCCGGCCGCCGCACTGTGGCCACGGTCCGGCCGAGGCCGCGCCAGCCCGTCTCGAGCGGAAGAACGGCATCGACGGCACCGTGCATCTGCCAAAGGGTCACGAGGTTTTTCTTGACCAGGATGGTAATGGAGCAGCGGGGATGGGATTTTTCGAGGGCTTGAACGGCGGGCATGGCCATGACGCTGTCGCCGAGCCAACTGGTACCCACCACGAGAAGCCGTCCTCGATCCGGGCCGTCTTGTTTAACCGGGTTCGTAACCGCGGTCCGAGCTGTTGCTGCACTCATCACGTCACAATCCGAGGGATCCCCGAGCCTGCCGGGGAGCTCCGCCGAGCGGCGGCCATGCGGACCCTTTACACCGATCACACCGCTGCGCACGACCTGCCTCACGCGATGACGCTGTACCCGCCGTCGACGGTCACAGTTTGCCCGACGACCATCGCCGCCAGCGGCGAGACCAGGAAGAGCACCACGTCGGCCACGTCCTCCGGCGTGGTGAGTCGACCTGCCGGGGTCTTGACACGGCTGTTGCCGATGATGTCGTCGCGGTGGGGAAAGAACTTCAATGCATCGGTGTCGACGACACCGGCGCTGACGGCGTTGATCCGGATTTTGCTCATGGCCAGCTCGACGCCGAGGTGCCGCACGAGTGCTTCGAGGGCCGCCTTGCTCGCTCCCACGGCGGCGTACATCGGAATGGCACGCAAGGCGCCGAGCGAGCTCACCGCCACCACCGAACCGCCGTGCCCTTCCATCATCGGACGGGCTAGCTGGACCAGAGGCAGAAAGGTGCCGGCGTTGATGCTCATGGTCCAGTCCCAGTGGTGCTCGTTGAGCTCGATGGCCGGCTTGATCACTCCTGAGGCGGCATTGCTGATGACGATGTCCAGCCGGTCGCCCCACTCGCTCTGCAGCGTCTCGAACATGGCTTCCACCTTGGTGCGCTTGGCCAGGTTGCTGCGCAGAACCAGAGCCTCACTGCCCCGCTGGCGGACCAATTCAGCGGTCTCTTCCGCCGCTTCGGTCTTCCGCAGATAATTGATTGCCACCTTGGCGCCGCATTCGGCCAGACGCAGGGCGATCGCCCGTCCAATACCTCGTGATCCCCCTGTAACGAGGGCCGTTTTACCGCTCAAATCGATCATCGGTTCACCTTGAATAACGCATCCCGCAACCCGGTCCATCGACAGCATCGCCCGCGATAGGCGGCGCGTCTTCCCAACTCATAGCGCTGCCTGCCGTTGGATCAACCCTTTTCGAACCATGGGATCCTCGAAAACCTGCCGCCGTCATTCCTCGGAAACATGTATCCCCTCCCTTTTTTTTCTCTGTCATCCTCGAGCCGTCCCACGGTCTCTCATTCTCGAACCGCACACAAGCGCCAAAAAAGAATTCACCTCTGAGCGGTTCTTTTTTCGGTTTCCGCAAATGTAGCCCCCTCGAATTGCCGAACATATTACTCATCAACGGGAATTGATGAAACTTTCAAAATGGACCAAGAGTGGAAAGGATCGAGGGTTGATCCTCATGGCGGAACTCAAAAGCCCAGCTCAGAAGAGCGCGAAGAACGAGCAGCGGCGACCGGCACTCCGGAGACTCCGCCCTGTGATGCTGTTAAGCGGCATGGCGCTGGCCTTTCTGATCATGGGCGTCGGTTTCGTCACTCCCGGTATTTCACCTGAGGAGAGCCTGGTGCTGCGCGAGCTGGAAGCGATCAGCCAGGCCTTCCACGAGTATCGTGTTGATCTGGGCGGCTGGCCGCAGCATGCCTGCCAGTCGCCCTCTTCATCCTTCTCGTCGACCTATCTGCAGAGCTACGCGACGCTCTTTTGCAACCAGGACGAGTCACCCCGCTGGCAGGGCCCATACCTGGCGCTTGCCGATGGGAATGCCGCCGATCAGTACGCGGTTGCGTCGAGACCGGACGGCATACTCGATCGACCCAGCGATATCGATCCATGGGGCAAGCGGTACATCGTCTATACATTCCATGGCGGGCGGTCGGTCTCGATCCTCAGCTCAGGAGCGGATGGGATCGTGAATTCGAACCTGGACCGGATTATCGCGGGAAAACCCGCTGGTGATGACATGATCGTCATATTGACGCAATGACGAAACATTAAAAGATACACCACCTCCTCCAGATCGGCGGTAGAGCCTGACCCCTCCTCATCATGCTCTGCCGCCCTTTTTTTTATTCCATGTGTTCCCGCCATGTTCGGTGCACTTTTTTTTCGGCTGCTACAGAAAAACCGATCTGCTTATATAGGCGGCTGTCATGGAAGACTCAAGCGACAGCCTGCAGGATCTTTTCCATCGCTGGCAGCACGGAGATCGCGAGGCGCTCGACGTGCTCCTGGTCGCGTTGATGCCCACGATTGAGCAACACGTACACCGCCGGCTCGGACCGCGCCTGCGCCGCAAGGAAGAGACGCTCGATTGCGTGCAAGAGACACTCATCAAGCTCTTGAACGACGATTCGAAGCGCGAGATCACCGATGTTCGGCATCTCATCTCGTTGATATCGGGTATGGTGGAACAGACCATGTGCGACAAGCACGACCACTACAAGGCGCAGAAGCGATCGATCTCGCGGGAGCGCCCATTGGCCCGGGACAGCCGGTTGGGATGTGATCCGCCGCGCCGCGCGGTCGACACTCCGAGCGCGATCGTCGACCGCGACGACCGCGAGGGATGGATCAAGCGCGGCCTGGCGCTCCTCGATTCCGAGGACCGCTGGCTGATCGTCGAGCGCCAGTGGAAGGGGCGTCCCTTCGCCGACCTCGGCCACGAGCTGGGCATCACCGCCGACGCCGCGCGCATGCGCCACAACAAGGCGGTGAGCCGTCTGGGGGAGAAGGTCTGGAGCCTGCGGCGGGGAGCCGGACGTCAGGCACCGCCGGGGTAGTGTAGCGTACGTGGAACGTTGTTTCTCGTTCAGCGTATCGTGTGCCTCGCGTTGGCGGCAGCAACGAGTACGAGCAGCCCGCTCTCCAAGCGACTGGAAAAAAACACCATGACCGACCGAAAATCCCACTCCAACAACACCGAAACAACTCTCGCCGCCTTCCGCGACGCCTGGTTCGCAGGAAAGAATCCCGACCCGAAGGACTACCGCTGCCAGCACGCTCCTTTCGCCAAGGAGCTCATGGAGCGGATCGATGCCTTCCTGATGGTGGCCGAGGGGTTGCCGGCGCTCGATCCTGCCGCTAACGGGAAGGAGACCTGCGGCGCGGGAGAGGGTGATCTCGGTGATGGAGGCGAAACCGTGCCTTTCGTCAAAGAGCTGGGGATTTTCGCTTGATTCGCGAGCTCGGCCGCGGCGGCATGGGTGTGGTCTACGAGGCCGAGCAGCGCTCGCTGAGGCGTACTGTAGCGCTCAAGGTGCTCAAGCCCCACGTGGAGCTCTCCGCCAAGGCGCTCAAGAAGTTCGAGCGCGAAGCTCAGGCCGCCGGCCGCCAGAGCCACCCCGGCATCATTACCGTCTACAGCGCAGGACAGTATGAGGGCATCCATTACATCGTGCAAGAGCTAGTGCCCGGTGGGCGCACCCTCGCCGACGAGCTGGCCGAGCGCATCGGACAACGCCCCGAGGAGCTGCCGCGGGGGTACTTCCGCCACGTCGCCAAAAACGGCCGTGGCGGTGGCGCTGGCGGCTTTGGTCGTGCTCGCCTTCATGTACGCCTCGAACCAGATCATGCGCAGCGAGCTCGCGGCCACACAACGGATCACTCTCGGCCACGAGCTCGCCGGTCGCGCACGGGACTATACAGAGCTCAATCCCTCCCTCGCCCTGCGTCTCAGCAGCGAAGCCTTTCAGCGCCTGCCGGCAAAGATCGCCAACAACATCCTCCTACGAGCGATTTTGGCCTGCCGCGAGCAGGCGTCCTTCAATCACCCCGGCGGGATCACGACCGCCGCCTACCTTCCGGGAGACTCGAGGATCGCCACCGGCTCTTTCGACGGCACTCTGCGCATCTTCGATCTCGAGACCAGGACACTCGAGCGCGTTTGGCGCGGCCATGAACGATCGATCACGGCGCTGGCCGTGCATCCCGAAACCGAGGTCCTCGCGAGCGCTTCGCAGGACGGCACGGCCAGGCTCTACGCACTGAACGATCCCCAACAGGCGCAGGATTTCTTTGAAGATGCCGGCGCACCCCTCTTACAGGCCGCTTTCTGTCCGAAGGGCGACGCGGTCCTGACGCTCTCGGAGCAAGGTGCACTCACGATCTTGGAGGCTGCGACGGGCCGGCGGATCTCCCACATCACCGGACGCTGGCGCGCCTTTGTCTGCCCGCCTCCGGGACCGGCGGCCACCACCACCGTGGCGCTGGCCGAGTCGGGCGAGATCGGATTCATCGAACTCGCCGACCGCTGCCTCAAAAAGAGCATCCAGGGGCACGATGCCACGGTGCTGGGCGCGGCCTTCCGCGCCGACGGCCGCCGGTTGATCACCTGGAGCGCTGACCGCACCTGCCGCCAGTGGGACCTGTCATCGCTCGAGGAGCTGACCCTGCTGTCCTTCGAGAACGACATCGAGCAGGCCGCAGCGGTGCAGCGCCGCAGGCAGAAAGGTCACTCATCGAGCACGCCGCCTGCGGCCGTCGAACCCTTCACCTTTCTCGCCGAGCTCACCGATGGGAGCATTGTGCTCATGCGCTGCGATCGGGGGCGACACCCCGAACCGAAAATCGTCGATCGCTTCGACGAAACCGCACCGGTTGCGATCGATGATTGCCACAGAATCATCATACATTCCGGTAAAAAAAGCTCTGCTAGCCCAGTATTGCGAAACCCTTTCCGGCCCTACCTCCCTCTGGATCCTCGACCTGAAGCGGCGCAGCACGAACACGATCTACAGACGCAGCGCGCGCGCCATCGGCTGGGAAGCATGGCACCCGCGACAGAAGATCGTTTATCTGTGCCGCCATCAGGGACTCGTGGGGAGATGACGGCACCCATTTCTGCTACCGGCGGTTGAATGCCGATCACAACGAAGATTCAGCAGCTCGTCTAGTGCCGGAAGACATCGCGGCGGAAGAACTCGATCAGACCACGGCAGCGATCCTGTTCCATGGTCAGCTTGGGCAGCAGGTTGGAGGGTGGGATCTTGAGCAGCGACATCTCGTGCTCGATCACGCACCCGAAGCTGTTGTTCAGGTACCAGGCGTAGAGCAAACCGAAGAGCAGGCCTGGCGGAGTGAATGCCTCCTCCCCGTTGATCACCATGCGGTAGACGGAGGAGCGCTCCCGGTCGGGCAAAAAGTGGGCCAGCTCCAGATAGCGCTCGATCTGCTCCCTGGTCAGAAAGGCGCGCAGCCGCTCCTCGGGCTGCACAACGATCTCGAAGACCTTACCCAGGCGCACCGCGCCAGCCTCCAGAGGAGTGACCGTCTTGCAGGCGGCATAATTGCCGAGCAGGGACTCGCCCAGCCCGATGAGCAGGTCCTCTGTGATGCGTTCCTCGGGCTGATTCAGCAGATCGCCGCGCAGGTGCAACCAGGACTCTTCGGGATCATAGTACGCCAGGATCCGGTCCCACTCGGTGGAGCGCTTCCACTTCTCCCTCGGTTCCACGCGGATTCCCGCGATCAGGGCCAGATGCTCGATGCAGATGTCGCGGTTGCTCCAGATGATCTCCGGCAGCAACCGGCGCAGCTTGCCTGCGGGGATCGTCATTGCATCGAGCACCGTCTCGAGCGACTCCATGTAGCCGCTCAAGTAGACCGTGGCGCGCGGCGCGGTCGCTGTTGATGCCATCGGCATCGACGCCGACGGATCAGCGGTGCGCTTCCCTGCGACGTTCTTGCGCCCCCTATCAGCGCAGCCCGGTCCATCCGATCGAAAATTCAGATAATCCCTCAGGTAAGCCAGCATCTTCACCGTCTTGGCGAACTTCGCCGGATCATGCTGAAACACCTTGCCCTGCTCGAGCCGCGCCAGGGAGTGGACGTCCACGGCGAGCGGCTCGAATCCGAGCTTCTCCACGCGCCGCTTGTCCAGATAGATCGGGACCTTGCGTTCGAGGGCGTAGCTCTGAATTACATCGGCGGGCAGGTTCTCGAGGTTGGTGGAGACCACCTGCTGGAAGAGGCCCAGGGTTCCGCCGAACACGTTCTTGTTGTAAGCCTCGATCAGGTCGGAGACGTAGAACTCCTTTTCCAGGTCGCGGATGGTGATATCGGTCTCACCGCTCTGAACCCAGAAATTGGCGCCCAGCACCTTGATCGCCTCGTGATTGGCCCGGATCGCCGTGGCGATCTGCTCCACCTGCAGGATGGGGACCAGGCTCGAATAGATGCTGCCCGGCGCGATGACGATGATATCGGCTTCCTCGATCGCCTTGAGAATCCTGGGATCCACCCGCGGCCGGTCCACGTACTCCACGAAGACCCGCTCCACGGGGACGCCGCGTCGGCTGATCGAAGATTTGTGCTCCCCCGTGACCACGACGCCGTTGGAGTAGAGGAACTTGAGCGCTCCCGGGTTGGTGCTCACCGGATAGATCGTTTTCCAGCCGGCGCCGATCTTGCGCGCAAAACGGTGGATGCCGGCGATGACCTCCCGGTGGCCCGGGACGCGGGCTTTGGCGTTGTTCTTTTCGGCGGCGCGGTAGATCTCGGTGATGAGCAACAGGTTGCCCAGGCAGTGGTGCCGCAGCGGCAGCTCTGAGAGGATCGGGTTGGCGCGAAAAGCGACCCAGGCTTCCTCTAGATAGTCGGCGAGAGCCTCGGGCATCAGCTCCCGCTCGTGGCTGTTCGCGAGGGAGAGCACCGATTTGCGACCGTGGTGGCTGGCGAAGCGATAGTTGACGATCTTCTGGAGCAGGCTCGGAAGGGCGTGGATCTGCTCCTCCTGGATGCCGCGGTAGGCGTTCTTCAAGCCCTGCGGCGTGATGCCCGAAAGCACGGCGCGCCGGATGTCGCCCAAGGCGATCACCGGCAGCCGCCTGACCAACTCGCCGGTTGAACCGCCGTCGTCGGTGACGCAGACCACCACGGTAAGCTGCCCGAAGAGCATCTTCAGGCCGGCGTAGGGATTCCGCTCCCAGGCGGGGATCGAGTTGTCGCCGCCCAGAATCGTGGACAGGCCGTTGCCGCCCCCAAAGAGGACCGCCTTTTTCCCGAGGGTCGAGAACCCCTTAGCCTCGGCGATCATCTCGCGATAGAGCCCGAGCGTGTCGCCTGATGGAGGGTTCTCGCCAACCACGAGGTTGATCACGCTTTCCAGGAGCTGGCGCTGTCGGCGCGGTTCGAGAGCTTCGAAGTCCTCCCTGCGCAGGAAGTCGAGGAGGGCACTGCGTCCCTCCAGATTGTCTCCGTTGCCGCCGCGTTTGCGGGCTCGCTTCATCGTGTTCTCAAACCTCAGTCTACCGGCGGTCTGAAGACCCGGACGCCCGACACTCGGGAATAATGCGAAGAGACTCGAAACCGAGCTCTTGCTCTCTCCAGATCTTCGTGGTCTTCGTGGTCAGTCCTTCTTTTTCTGAGGCTCGCCAACCGTTTTCAAGCACCCGTTCAACGGTCTGAAGCCTGCCTCTCTAGAACAACCGCGCCATCGATTCCAGAATCGCGAGCCGTTCGCGGTCAGCGCCAGCCGCCTTGCGCTGTTCCCCGAGATAGAGCGCCATGCCGTCTGCCACGAGGCCCCGTGGATCTTTGCCGTAAGGTTTCAGAGACTCGTCGACCCACTCATCGAGGGCTTCGGCGTCGAGATCGCCGGCCACGACGGCTGCCGCCTTGGTCTCCAGCTCGGGGACGAAGGCTTCGGCGAAATGCTTCTTGTTGTCCACCGAAACCAGCCCCGAGACGCGCAACGCGTAGGCCGACAAGCGCTCGCCGATCACGGCCAGCGCCTTGTCGGTGAGATCGTCGGCCAGTTCCTGCGCGTGCGCCTGAACCCGCTCCAGCTCCGCGAGGACCGCGTCGCGCCCGACACCGGGCATCGGGGCCGAGTGGACCTCCACGTAGATTTTGGTCTTCGGCTCCGTGCCTGAGGGCCGCATGGCGATGCGCGATCCGTCCTCGAGCCGAAAGATGAGCACGTTGCGCGAAGAACGATCGGTCCCCGAGCGGATCGGGCCGAACACGCCGCCCTCGTCCCAGTGATCGGTAAAACGCTGCACCGCGATGCCGCAGATCTCCTTTGGCGGATCGGCGCGGAAGGCGTCCTGGATCCTGGCAATGTTGGCCACACCGCGGGCGCCCTGCATGACCAGCGGCACCAGGGCGTTGGCGTAGCATCCGAAATCGGCATAGATTCCGAGAAGATAGTCGTAGAGACTGCTGCCCTTCTCCTTCAGCGTCGCCACCAGCTCGGCGAGCAGCAGGGCACCGCCGGCGGCGTCCTTGTCCCTGATCGCCGGCGTCATCAGCAGGCCGTGGCTCTCCTCGCCGCCGAGTAGAAAGTCCTCGTAGGCCGCATCCAGCTCGCCGCAGCGCCCTTCCTCCTCCATCTGGCGGATCAGCTCGCCGATATATTTGAATCCCACCAGCAAGTGCCCCACGCACTGCACGCCGTAGGACGTGGCCATGGCGCTGATCAGTTCGGAGGTCACCTCGGTCTTGATCAGAACCTGGCTCGGTTTGAGCATGCCCGCCGCCTGGCGCGCATCGAGGATGAAGCGGGTCAAGAGCGCGGCGATCTCGTTGCCCGTGAGGAACTTCCAGGTGCCGTCGGGAAGCGGTGTCAGCGCACCCAGCCGATCGGCATCTGGGTCGGTGGAGAGGACCAGATCGGCGCCGGACTCCACGGCCAGGTCGCGGGCCATGTCCATCGAATCGGGAACCTCGGGGTTGGGGATGCGGAAGGGCACGTTGGGGAAGTTGCCGTCGTAGTCGGACTGCGCCGCCACGAGATCGACGTGGAAGCCGGCCTCGGCCAGCACGCGCCCCACCGTGTTTTTGCCGGTGCCATTGAGCGGCGTGTAGGCCACGCGGGTGCCCCGGGACCCGGGTGCCACCGAGAGGGACAGATTCAGATCGACGTAGGCGCGACCGAGAGCCGGGTCGATGAAACGCACGAGCCCTTCGCTCACCGCATCGTCGAAGCCGAGCAGCCGCACGTCGGTCACCTTCTGCACCATGCGAGCCATGAGTTCGTCATCGGGCGGGATCTCTTGACCGCCGTGAGCGTTGTAAAACTTGCCGCCGTTGTCGTCGGGATGGTTGTGCGAGGCCGAGACGTTCAGGCCGCCCTGCGCCTTCAGCTTCCGTATGAAGAATGAGAGCTCCGGTGTGGAGATGTAATCGGCGGCGTCGACGGGTTGGATGTGGACGGTGACGCCCTCGGCGGCATAGACCAGCGCGGCCACACGAGCCAGGTCGCGGGAGGTGATCTGCAGCAACGGATTGAAAGCTTTCGGATCGTAGCGCCCGGCGGAATCGTTGAAAACGCGCACATCGAATGCCACCACCACCTGCAAGCCGCCTGGGGTGGCCGCTCGATCGGGGAAGCGGTCCTTGAGATAGAGTACGTGCCCCAGGACCGAGGTGGCGATCGTGTAAGGATTGATGCGATTAGTGCCCACACCCACCGGTCCGCGCCGTCCACCGGTGCCGAAGGGGATCGTCTGGTAGAAGCTATCCAGGAGGAAGTCCCAACGTTCCGCGGTCATCATGGCGCGCAGCAGCGGGCGGTAGACCATGAACCGGTCGTTCGTCGTCCAGTCGCGCAGGTTGCGCACCGCCTGGTCGAGGAACTCCTGCTTGATCCCCTCGAGCCCCAAGATCCCCTGCGCCGCCCGCTCGACGAGGGCGGGATCGATCGTTCCGGCTCGATCTTCGAACACCGCCGCCGCCGCGCTGTCACCGGCCGCGGCCATGATGGTCTGCATCGTGGACAAATCCATGAACTCCTCCTCAAACGGGGGTTGTCCCCCCCGGGTGCTAGTCCTTCAGACTCTCGATCTGAGCCAGGATCTGGTCGCGGCTCTCCAGCATCTCCTTCAAGGTGGCCCGCTCGCGCTCCACGATCTCCTGCGGGGCGCGCTCCACGAAGCTGGCGTTGCCGAGCTTGCGCTCCGCCGCGACAATGCGTTTCTCGAGGTTCTCCACTTTTTTGAGGTGGCGGGCGATCTCCTTGTCGATATCGATCACGCCTTCCAGCGGGATATGGACCTGCAGCCCGCTCAGCACCTCGCTGGCCGACTTGGGCGGTTTGGTCACACCAGGGCCCACTTCTGCAAAGCGGCACACGCCGATGTTGCAGATCATCTCCGCTTGCGTTCTCACGTGGCCGGCGACCTGCTCGTTCTCGGTCTGGACGTAGCATTTCAGCTCGGCGGCGTGGTGGATCTGGGCCGTGGCGCGGATGTTGCGGATGGCACGCACGACCCCTTGAATCTCGGTCATCTCACGCTCCACGGCGGGATCGATGAAACGCTCGTTTACCTGCGGCCAGGGAGCGGTCATGATGAACTCGCCGGCCGACTCGCCGGCGCCGTTCAGCGAACGCTCGGGGATCCGCTCGTTGAGCAGGGTCCAGATCTCTTCGGTGATGTAGGGACACATCGGGTGGAGCAGCTTGAGGGTCTGGTCGATCACGAAGGCCAGGACCCGCCGGGCCATGATGCTGTCCTCGGGATCCGAGCGTTCGTCGTCGCGCAGGCGGAATTTGGTCAGCTCCACCGTCCAGGCGCAGAACTCGTTCCAGGTGAACTCGCGCACCAGGCGCGCGGCGTCACAAAACTTGAAGCCATCGAGCGCCTCGGTGACCGCCTGGATCGTGGAGTTCAATCGCGAGAGGATCCAGCGGTCCTGGAAACCGAGAGTCGACGGATCGATATCGCTGCGAAGTGGCGTGATGCGCTCACCGTTCTCCAGGTTCATCAGGCAGAATCGCGAGGCGTTCCAGACCTTGTTGCAGAAGGCCTGGCCGTCCTTGAAACGCTCAGGCCAGATGCGCAGGTCCTGTCCTTCGGTGGTCATGGTCACCAGGGTGAAGCGCACCGCGTCGGCGCCGAACCCCTCCCACTCGCGCCCCTCCAGGTCGGTGCCGCCGTCGATCATCACGATCGGATCGATCCCGTTGCGCAGCGACTTCGACATACGCCGCCCCTGGCGGTCGAGGATCGTGCCGTTGATATAGACATGGGCGAAGGGCTCCTCTTTGAGGAAGTACTCGCCCATCATGATCATGCGCGCCACCCAGAGGGCGATGATGTCGCGCGCCGTGATCAGCACGTCTGTGGGGTAGAATTTCTTCAAATCCGGCGTCTCGTCGGGCCAGCCCAGGGTCGAGAAGGGCCATATCTGAGAGGAGAACCAGGTATCGAGAACATCGGGATCCTGTTCGAGCTGCTTCCCACCGCACTCGGGACAGGAGGTGGGATCCTCGAACTCGCAGATCTGGGCGGCGCAATTCCCGCAGGTCCACACGGGGATGCGATGCCCCCACCAGATCTGGCGCGAGATGCACCAGTCGGGGGTGGTGTCGAGCCACTGGTGGAAGGTGTGGGCCCAGCGTTCGGGATGGAACTTCACCCGTCCGGCTCGCTCCGCCTTGCGCGCCAGCTCCACAAAGGGTCCCATCTTGACGAACCACTGATCGGAGAGATAGGGCTCGATGATATCCCTGGAGCGGTAGCAATGGGCCACCTCGTGGACATGATCGACGATCTTGACGAGCAGCCCCAGCTCCTCGAGGGCCTCGACGATCTTGGGCCGCGCCTTGAGACGATCGAGCCCCTGATAAGGCCCGGCATTCTCGTTGAGCACGCCGTTTGGATGCAGGATGTTGACCTTCGGCAGCCCGTGGCGCAGCCCGATCTCGAAGTCGTTGAAGTCGTGGGCCGGGGTGACCTTGAGGGCGCCGGTGCCCTCGTCGATGGCCACGTAGTCGTCGGCGATGACCGGGATCTCGCGGTTCACGAAGGGCAGCACGACTGACTTGCCCACCAGATCCTTGTAGCGCACATCCTCGGGATGGACCGCCACCGCCGTATCGCCGAGCATCGTCTCGGGCCGCGTCGTGGCGATGGTAATGAACCGCCCCGGCTCGTCCTTGACCGGGTAGTTGATGTGCCAGAAGTGGGTCTTGATTTTCTCGTACTCGAGCTCGTCGTTGGAGAGCGCCGTCTTCAGCGGGCAGGACCAGTTCACGAGCCGCTTGCCGCGGTAGATCAGGCCGTCCTTGAAGAGCTGGACGAAGACGTGACGCACCGCCTTGGAGAGCATCTCATCCATGGTGAAGCGCTCACGCGACCAATCGCAGCTTGCGCCCAGCTTCTTGAGCTGATTGATAATAAATCCGCCATTGGTCTCCTTCCACTGCCAGACCCTTTTGAGGAACTCCTCGCGGCCGATTTCGTCGCGGTTCTTGCGCTCCGTTTCCCAGAGGTGGCGCTCCACCACGGCCTGCGTGGCCACTCCGGCGTGATCAGTGCCGGGCAGCCAGAGGGCTTCGAATCCCTGCATGCGGCGGAAGCGGGTCACCAGATCCTGAAGGGTGTTGTTGAGCGCATGTCCCATGTGGAGCACGCCGGTCACGTTGGGCAGCGGAATCATGATCGTGTGCGCTTTCTTGTCGCCTTCGTTGGAACAGCGGAAGATGTCTGCGTCGACCCAGCGCTGGTAAATCTCGTCTTCGACCGATTTCGGATCGTAAACCGTGGACAGCTCGGACATAACCTCATCCCTATCTCAGAGCGGGGGCTCTTCAAAAAAAAAGGCAGCGGAACTTATCTCAGCTCCGCCCACGCATCCTGGGGATACGTTATCGGATGCACGCCGTCGAGACCACCTCCAGAGCGTGGAAAAAGTGAAAAAGCCGCGGGGTCGCCCCCTCGATGCGAGCTCTTCTCTGGCGTGGTGGCGACGAATCGCGGATTTTAAGCCATTGCGGGGCTGTTTTTCCAGCACAAAGCCGAACCAAAGGTGTTCGCAATCATCATCGACAGTCGTGCGAGGCAGGACCTGTCTCCCTGGCCCGCCATTCAGCGTAGATCACTGCCTTGCCGCACCCATGAGCAGCGGCGGCAGCGTGGTGAACAGCCCGGACCAAATATACTCGAATAAGCTCATCCACTGTGCTATCTTCAAACCTCACGTTCTCTACCCCGTCACGCACCCGGCCTGCTCCACCCCGTCGACACAAGGCTTGAAGTCGGTCCCGGCCTGCGTTAAGTTGGGTTGCTTTTTCATTGTTTTGAAAAGACTCGATCAAGACGTACAACAACCACAGGCAAGCCATGACATTCTCCTTCAAACCGTTCCATCTCATGTCACCCCGAGATTACGAGGAGATCGGTCTGAGGTGTGGACTGGAGATACACCAGCAGCTCCTCACCGAGAGAAAGCTCTTCTGCCGCTGCCCCGCCGGGTGCTACAGCGAAGACTACGACGCCGTGATCCTGCGGCACATGCGCCCCACGCTCTCCGAGCTCGGCGAGTATGACGGTACCGCCCTGATGGAGAAAAAAACGCGTAAGAACATCTTCTATCGCATCCATCAGGACACCGTCTGTACCTACGAAATGGACGATACGCCGCCCTTCTTCATCGACGATCGGGCTCTCGACATCGCCATCGAGGTGGCCTATCTGCTGCACCTCAACATGGTGAGCGAGCTGCACATCGCCCGCAAGCAGTACCTCGACGGGTCGATCCCCACCGGTTTTCAGCGCACCACGATCTTAGGGGTCGACGGCTGGATCCCCTACCGGGATCGCAAGATCGGGATCGCTCAGCTCGGGCTGGAGGAGGACGCCTGCCGCGAGGTCTCCGACCGCAGCCACGATAGGATCTACCTGACCGACCGACTGGGCATGCCGCTCATCGAGCCGGTCACCTATCCCGACATGCGCACCCCCCAGGAGACCGCCGAGGTGGCTGAGATCCTGCGGCGCCTGACGCGCAGCACCGGCAAGATGCGCACCGGATACGGCGCAGGCCGGCAGGATGTGAACGTGAGCGTACGGGGCGGCACGCGTATCGAGATCAAGGGGGTTCCCAGGATCTCGCGCATCCCGCTGCTGGTCCACAACGAGGCCATGCGGCAGTGCTCCCTGCTGCACATCCGCGACAAGCTGAAGACCAGGGGTGTGACGCCGGAGAGCTTTCAGTCCTCTTCGCACGACGTTACTCGCATCCTGAAGAACACCAGCTACGTCCCGATCCGAGCTGCGCTCGAGCGTGGGGAGCGGGTCATGTGCGTGGTGCTCGAGCGCTTCGCCGGAATCCTGAAGGAGAACACCCAGACCGACACGGTCTTTGCCAAGGAGTTCTCCGACCGCGTCCGGGTCATCGCCTGCCTCACCGAGCTGCCCAACATCGCCCATTCCGACGCGGCCTCCGAGTACCTCGCCGGCGGCGAGTGGCAGAAGCTGCGCAAACGGGTGAACGCCGACCAGGCGGACGCCCTGATCCTGGTCTGGGGCAACCGCGAGGACACAAAAGTGGCGTGCAGCGAGATCGTTATCCGCGCGCGCGAAGCCGCCGAAGGAGTGCCGAGCGACACGCGGCAGGCCCTGCGCGACGGTACCAACGGGTTCGAGCGGGTACTTCCCGGCGCCGAGCGCATGTATCCCGACACCGACCTGCCGCCGATCGCCATCGGCAAGGTCCGGCTGACCCGAATCAAGGCGCAACTTCCCGAGCCGGTCTGGGAACAGGAGCAGCGCTACCGCGAGATGGGCCTGCCCGAGACGCTCATCGAGCCACTCATCATTTCGCCGCGAGCGGCGCTCTTCGACAAGCTGGTGCGGGATCTGGGGCAGCGCCCGATCTTCGCAGCGGTGATCCTGGTGCAGCGCATGAAAGCCTTCGCGCGGGAAGGGCTCGCCACGGGGCAGCTCGACGACGGGACGATCTACGCCCTCTTCCAGGCCCACGCCGAGGGGCGTCTGGCGCGGGAAGGCATCGTCAAGGTGCTGCGCCATCTGCTCGTCACCGCGACCAACCTCGACGAGACCCTGTCCGTGCTGGGTCTCGAGGGGCTCGTGACGGAAGAGGAAGTCGCCGCGAGGCTGAAGCCGCTCCTCGACGGGGATCGCCGCAGCGGATTCAGCAGCCGCGACGCCTGGCGGCGGCACCTCATGGGCCGCCTCATGGGCGCGCTGCTGGGGCGTTTCGAAGGACGTCGGCTGGCCGAGATCGTGGCGCAGGAGACCGAAGAAGAGAGGGAATCATGAGTGACGATCAGATGAAAGGCTATCGCGGTCTGGGCCGCGCGGTCCTCGAGCGGGAAGGGGTTTCCGTGTGGAGCGAGGTCGATATCGAGGCGCAGAACGGCAACTTCTCCGGCATCATCCTGCCCCGCTCGGAAACCAGCGACGACCGGCATATCGTGCTCAAGCTGAAGAGCGGCTACAACGTCGGCATCGATGCCGAGACCGTGACCGCCATCAAGGAGACGGGCCGGCGCGAAGCGCACTACAAGATCCCTGAGAAGCAGTTTCCCGTCAACGAGGAGCTGCCGAACATCGTGCTCTTCGGCACGGGCGGCACCATCGCCAGCCGTCTCGACTACCGCACCGGCGCGGTGATTCCGGCCTTCTCTCCCGGTGAGCTCTACGGATCGGTTCCCGAGCTGGCTGACATCTGCAACCTGCGCACGGAAAAACTGTTCGGCGTGTTCAGTGAGAACATGGGGCCCGAGCAGTACATCCGCCTGGCCGAGAAGATCGGCGAGGAGATCGCCAAGGGCACCAAGGGCATCGTAATCGGCCACGGTACCGATACCATGCACCATACCTCCGCGATTTTGAGCTTCATGGTGCAGAACTCGCCGGTTCCGATCGTGATGGTCGGCTCCCAGCGCTCCTCCGACCGGCCCTCGTCAGACGCGGCGATCAACCTGATCAACGCCGTCAAGGCGGCCGCCGAGAGCGACATCGCCGAGGTGTCGGTGTGTATGTTCGGCCCCACGTCCGACGAATACTGCCTGATGCACCGAGGAACACGGGTGCGCAAGATGCACTCCAGCTATCGGTCGACCTTCCGCACCTTGAGCGACATCCCGATCGCCATGATCGATCACAAAAAAATCACCCTGCTGCGCGAGGACTACAAACGCCGCCGCGACGATCGCGAGGTTAAGATCAACACGGCTTTCGAAGATAAGGTCACCATCCTCTACTACTACCCCAACATGCAGCCCGACATCGTGGATGCCGTCGTGGACAAGGGGTACCGGGGGATCGTGATCGCCGGAACCGGGCTGGGACACGTGAACAAGCCGCTCTACCCGGCTCTGGCGCGGGCTGCCGACAAGGGGGTGCACGTCTACATGACCGTACAGACCCTCTGGGGTTACGTCCAGATGTACGTCTACGAAACCGGTCGTGAGATCATGGAGCTGGGTGTGGTGCCCTGCGCCAACATGCTTCCCGAAGTGGCGATCATGAAGCTGGCCTGGGCCCTGGGACAGAGCGACGACCGAGCCGAAGTGCAGCGCATCATGCTCGATCCGGTGTGCGGCGAAATCACAGAGCGCGAGCCCTACAACGGCTATCTGGTATTCCAGGGCGCCATCCCCGAGGTTCAGGAGTTCCTCAAGACGGTCAATCGTTAAGAAAATGGGATTCAGGTTAGAAAAAACCGACTCAGACACCCCATACCTTAGCGTGGGGCACTGCATTGCCGCACCTTTTAGCAGCGGCAGCGTCCTTCGCGACTGTGCGGCGGCAGTGTTCCGTTTCGTGTTAGCAGCGGCAGCGTCCCGAAACAGCCCGCAGCGCCGACTCGGCAGTAACTCTGAACCGATCGTTCGTGGCCCTTGCCGCACCTTTTTGCAGCGGCAGCGTCCTTCGCGGCTGTGCGGCGGCAGTGTTCCGTCTCGTGTTAGCAGCGGCAGCGTCCCGAAACAGCCCACATCGCCGATTCGGCCGTAACTCTGAACCGATCGTTCGCGGCTCTTGCCGCACCTTTTAGCAGCGGCAGCCTCCTTTGCGGCTGTGCGGCGGCAGTGTTCCGTTTCGTGTTAGCAGCGGCAGCTTTCCTGAGCAGCCTTGCGGCTGTGTCCCCTTTCGTGTAAGCATCGTCAACAGACTGAAACACCGGGCTCATGAAAGAGGCAGTTTTTTCCGAGGAGGACGAGCGATGGCGGGTGACGAACAGTCGGCGCGTATCCAGTTGGGGACGGGGGCCAAGGTCGTAGTGGTGGGGCTCGACGGCGCCACGTGGGTGAATCTGCTGCCCCTCGTCGAGCGGGGCGCGATGCCCTTCCTCGGCGGTCTTCTGGAGACGGGCGGTCACGGTGTGCTCGAAAGCACCTTGCCCTGTGTCACACCCCCGGCGTGGGGCTCGTTCGTCACCGGCACCAGCCCGGCACGGCACGGCGTTCTGGACTTCACCGAGCGCATGGACAGCGACACCTTCTCCTTCGTGAGCTTCAAGAACCTGGCGGTTCCCAAGCTCTGGGACGTGTTGACGCACTGCCGCCGGCGCTCGGTCTTTCTCGGCATCCCCTTCACCTATCCGCCCGAGCCGCTCAACGGGATCTTCGTACCCGGCCCCCCCATTCCCCGTCAGGAGGGACTGGCCACTCATCCCCCCGAACTGGCCGCCGAGATCGCCGCGCGCATCCCCGGGTACACTCCCGAGCTGCGCTACGGTAAGCGGTCGGAGATTCTCGACGAAATCTACAGGGCGACGCGCAACCGGCGCGAGCTGGCGCAGTGGCTCATGAGCTTCGAGGAATGGGACTTCTTCATGGTCACCTTCATCGCCCCTGACCGGCTGCACCACAAGCTGTGGCACAAGGAAAAGATCGTCGCCGAGTACTACCGCCACCTGGACGAGGTGCTCGCGGCGCTCCTGGAGGGACTCGACCGTTCGACTTACGTGATTTTCATGTCCGACCACGGATTCACCTCGATGCGCACCAAGTTCTTTCCCAACCAGTGGCTGGCCTCGAGGGGATACCTGAAGGCGCGTTTCGTGCGGCGCAGCCGTGAACAAAACGCACGCACCCTGATGCCCACACCCCGTCGCCAGCGCTCCGCGGGCAAGGTCTACGGCTGGCGCCGGCCGCTCCGCTGCCTGCCCGGCTGGAAGGATGCAGGCTGGATCATCGACCGCGCTGGCACGCAGGCCTTTGCCAGCTTCGGTCACTTTCCAGGGGTTTTCGTCAACCTCCGCGGGCGCTACGAAGGGGGCAGCGTGGCGCCTGGCGCCGAGTACGAGGAGGTCCGCGAGAGCCTGATCCGCGACCTTGAAACGATCATCGATCCGGGGACGGGACAGCCGCTCTTTAAGCGGGTGGCACGCCGTGAAGAGCTGTTCGACGGCGACCATCTGGAGCGTATGCCTGACGTGATCTCCGAGGTGAGTGATCCCGCCGTACGCCTGCGCAGCAACCTGGGCCTTGGACGCTTCTTCGTCGATTTCGACAAACCCAAGAGCTACCACGCACCGGACGGCATAGTGCTAGTCAAAGGACCGGGAATTGCAGCAGGACGCCGGATCGAGGGTTGTGTCATTCAAGACGTGGCTCCGCTCGTGCTCTACCTCATGGGATTGCCGCGCCTCTCCACCATGGATGGACGCCTGCCCCGCGGATTCTTCAACGATGACTTCGAGGGCTGGAAGCGAGAGGAGGTGGTGATAGACGCAGCGGAGACCGGTTTCGTTCCCGGGGCGCACACCTTCTCCGAGGCCGAACAGGAGAAGATTGGTCGGCAGCTCGAGGCGTTGGGGTACTATTAGGGATCAGGAAATTCTTCGACAGCCCCGAATCTACGGTATCCGCAACTGCATGCCGGGGATCAAGGAATCGGGATCGAGCAGGACGTCGCGGTTGGCTTCATAGATCCTCTTCCACTCGCTCCTCTCACCCCAGACCTTTTCGGCGATCTTGATCAGGGTGTCGCTCTTCTCCACGGTATAGATGTTGCCCTGGAGCAGGGATCCATCGCTCAGAGTCGCGGACTGAGCATCCTTCGAGCCCTTCTTGAAGGCGTTGCCCCCCGATCCCGTCTCTGAAACCTTCGTGGCGATCTCGATCTCGGGGAGAAAAATCTCCGTGCCCACCTGGAGTTTCCGGGGATCGAGGCTCGGATTGGCCTTTTCGATCTCCTTACACCATTTCTCGTGACCGTAGACCTGGCGCGCGATCCGGGCGAAGCTGTCCCCGCTCTGGATTTTATAAGTGCGCACCTGCGCGGTCGATTCCGATATGATGCCGTCCGCGGAATTCCGATCCCGGGATCCCCGATCAGTGAGTTCTGCAGACGACGTGTTGTCCGTTCGATTTGAGTCACGGTTCAGATTGCTTCGCAAGGGAAGCTGAGAGGCGGGCTGATTCGAATCGGACGTGGAGGCACCGGATTCAATGGAATCCAGCGGGGCGCCAGTGGAGCCCGAGTTCCGCGGAAAAGGATCATTGGTGGTGATATCGTCGCGGTAGATGGTATCGGCCAGGTCTCCCTCCTGGGATCCGTTCTGCGATCCCGTCGTGTACGGATCCTCATCATCATAAGCGCTGAAAAAGGCGATCGCCAAGATCGTGATGATGATCAAAAGGATTCCGAAAACCATGAGCCTTTCGATACCGCCAAGATTTCCCATGAAAGACCTCCTCGGTTCTATGCGCAGAAGCTCACCAATGCCATCAATCTCTCCGGAGCCCTCAGGAATCGAGGATACATCAGGACACAACCAAAAACGTGTTCCCCATTATTTCTCAGCGAACAATGAGCCCGAAACTCAAAGAGTCCAGAGTGATAGTGCCGCCATCATGGCGAATTTCCAGTATACCGAGATTCCGAAAAACGCACTAGGCTCCATTCACGAAGATCGAGATCATTTCGATTGGTCGCAGGCCATGAAACCGCCGCTCGATGCCGATGGCGAAGTCTAAATCATGGGTGGCACTATAGATCTACATATAGGTCCTTGTCAAGTTACAAACACGAAAAAAACACAAAATATAGTGATTCGATTTTGAAGAGTCGGCGCTGGCGGCCCTTACGGGGGATGCTAGTCGAGATGAGCGGGGCGATCGGGCGTGAAATGAACGCGGCGAGGCGGACAGGCTCCTACCAGAAGGTGTCGATCAAGCGGCGCAGGAAGCTGCTGAAGCGCTTGACCGGCCAGAAGGAACCGATCAACTTTTCTCTTCTCACGACGCGCTCCTCGTGGGCCGTCAAGAGATGGGGTGTGTACTTGGCCTTGAACTTCATCAAGCCGGCGCGGTCGCGTCTCTTCAACACATCGAAGAGCAGGTTCCTCAGAAACCCTCTGGAGATGTGAATGGCTGATTCGAAGTCGATAATCGCGATCGATCCGTCCGTCTTCACGATCACGTTGCGCTTCTGTTTCAGGTCGAGATGCACGATACGCCGGTTGTGCATCGCCTCGAGCACAACCTCCAATCTGGTGATCGCCTGGACCAGGCAGTCCCGCTTCACGTGGCGCCCCATGGTCTGGCCGTCGATGTATTCGATGGCGAAGGCGTCATGGTCCACCTCACCGCGGAAGGCGGGAATCCCCTGCACACCGGTCAGATACCGATAGATTCTGACCTCGCGATTGCGCACCCGCCGGCCGTAGAGCGTCCGGGCCCAGGGCGCCATCGTGGAGCAGTCTTTGACCACGATCTTGTCGTCGCTATCTATATAGAGAGCCACCTCGGCGGTCAGAGTAGAGCCGCGACGAATGATCAGCTTGACTCTCGTTGCGAGGGCTTTGCGATCGATGACGGTATCCAACGGAATCAACTCAGAACAGCGTCCAAACGTCGTAAAATCTAGAGAACGGAAAGAATTTGGTGAAAATCAGGGTGCTGCCTACGATTAAGATTAGAAAAATGCCCCACTCCGAATTTTCCGCGAGCAGAGCCATATCCCACTTTTGTGTAGAGTGCCCCCAAGGTTTCCAACGGGGGATGAATCCAGGGACGTTGCGGGCATATTCGTCGTATTTCTCGCCGAACCTCTTCCTCAAACGGTCGCCTTCGACCTGGGCCTTGTAGGGCAGATAGTAGAAGAAAAACACGGCCAGAAAGAACGGGAAGATCACATACAGGATATAACGTGACGGCTCGCCGGGATTCGAAGCCTGAAAGCAGAATCCGCTGAAGACCAGAAAGCTGCCCAGGTAGAGCGGGTGTTTCACGTGAGCGAAGGGGCCGGAGGTGATCACATCCTTGTTCTTCCGCAGATGGCCACATCCCCAGAGCCGCATGAGCTCCCCGAGACCGACGAGGATCAGCCCCACCACGTAGAGCGTGACCTCGGGTTTGGCGAAGAAGAGCACTGCCAACGCTGCGAGGTAGACGACGAGCTTGCGAAAGGTAATCTTTTTCGAGGACCCCATCGACATCTCCCGTAAGGTGATTCCGTTCGATTTTTCGTACATTAAAGATCATGGGCCAGGAGAGAACAACACACCACCGTTAATTCCTTGACATTTTACCCTGCCCGAATAATGTCTAACACTTTTTGACGCAGTAGCCCCTATTATCCATGAACGGCTCGGATAGTCCGGGTTGGATCCTCCGGAGATCAAAAGATGTCAGAAACAAAAAGGGTGCCTTCACACAGGTTTCAGATCGGGGCTCGTTTTGGGGCTCTCGTTGCCGGGCTCCAGCTTGCCCTGCTCCTCCTCTGCATGGGAGGCTGCTCCACGCCGCCGCGCGTTCCCGTCAGCGGCCCCGACCTGCTCGTGCGCTATCGAGCGGCGGCCAATCCGGACCAGTCGCCTGGCGTGCAACTGGTCTTGATCCACGAAAACCATTCTCAGTACGACCAGCTCTTCTCCGCCAACAAGGGCAAGGGCAGCGTGAAACGGGTCACCGCCGTGGACTTCGATGCCCTCGTCTCCGACCTCAACAGGGAAGGCTTCTTCGAGATGGCCACGGTTGTTCCCGATCCGCTCGCCGCCGGGAGGCCTGAAATCGTGCTGGAAACGCCCTTCCAGCAATGGATCGTGGCGAAGACACCCTCCTACACCATCGAAGACCATCGCAGATTCAACTCGATGTTCGAGGTGCTTCGAACCTGTCACGACAAGTCGTGGACACTGCAGGTCGAAGAGAGCGAGGACGGAGGTGACTTGTTCCGCAAGCAGAAAGACAGGTTTGAACGCGAAAGAATACAAAGGCAACAGCGATGAGCTGTGCCGCTCTCATCCCGGCGCGCTATGCCTCAACCCGCCTCCCGGCCAAGGCCCTGCTCCAGGAAACCGGTAAGTACCTGGTCCAGCACGTCTACGAGCAGGTCGCGAAAGCCGTCAGGATTCGAGAGATCATCGTAGCCACCGATGACGAGCGGATCGTCGAGGCCGTGGAGTCTTTCGGCGGGCGGGCGGTGATGACCTCGGCCGCGCACCGCAGCGGCTCGGACAGGGTGGCCGAGGCGGCTGCCGGGCTCGATGCCGAGCTGATCCTCAACGTCCAAGGCGACGAGCCCGAGATCGATCCCGACCTGCTCGACCGCATCGCCGGTTTTCTCGCCGAGCACCCCGCTACTCCGATCTGCACCGCCGCCGTCCCGATCAACGATCCTGCGGTTTTCCTCGACCCGAATACGGTCAAGGTGGTGATCGGCAGAAGCGCTGGGTCGGCCGGCGGGCTTCCATCGCCGGGGTCCGCCGGGAGCGCTGCGGACCTCGTCTCCCTCGAGGGAGGGATCGAACACGGCCGGGCGCTCTATTTCTCCAGGGCGGCCATCCCCCACGGAGGGCAGCCGTACGGAGTGCGGAGCGGCGAGATCCAGCTTCCGCAACCGCTGCAGCACATCGGCATCTACGGATTCCAGCGCGAGGCGCTCTTCGCCTTCACCTCGCTGCCGCGTGTTCCCTTGGAGCGGGCAGAGCGGCTCGAACAGCTCAGAGCGCTCCATTACGGCATGCAGATCGAGGTCCTGGTCACCGCAAAAAGCCCTCAGGGCATCGACACTCCCGAAGACTACCGAACATTCGTGGCGCGTCACAATCAACACCGGAGCCGGGAAGGAGACCGGGAATGAGCAAACACATCTTCATCACCGGCGGAGTCGTATCCTCGCTGGGCAAGGGATTGACCACCGCCTGCATCGGCCTGCTCCTGGAGCGCAAGGGGCTTTCGATCCGTATCCAGAAGCTCGATCCCTACATCAACGTCGATCCCGGCACGATGAGCCCGTTCCAGCACGGCGAGGTCTACGTGCTCGACGACGGCTCGGAGACGGATCTGGATCTGGGACATTACGAACGCTTCACCAACGCCCCCCTCTCGAAGGACTGCAACTACACCACCGGAAAGATCTACAGCTCGGTCATCTGCAAAGAGCGGGAGGGCAAGTTCCTGGGCAAGACGGTGCAGATGATCCCGCACATCACCGACGAGATCAAAGCCGCGATCGACTCCCTCGCCGGCGAGGAAGTCGATGTGGTGCTCACCGAGCTGGGAGGAACGGTCGGCGATATCGAGGGCCTGCCCTTTCTCGAGGCGTTCCGCCAGTTTAGGCTCGACAAGGGGAGCAGCAACGTGCTCTACATTCACCTCACCCTGCTGCCCCATCTGAAAGCCTCGGGAGAAAGCAAAACCAAGCCCACCCAGCAATCGGTGGGCAAGCTCAGAGAGATCGGTATTCAACCCGACATCCTCATCTGCCGTACCGAGCACGAAATGACCGACGAGATGCGCGACAAGATCTCGCTGTTTTGCAATGTTGAAAAGGAAGCCGTCATCGAAGAGCGCGACGTGGATCACACCATCTACGAGGTACCCCTGGTGCTCAAAAAACAGGGCCTCGACCGGCTGATCGAAAAAAAAATCAACCTGCCCGCCGGCCAGAGGGGCCTGGAGGACTGGATCGAAATCGTCGACATCATCAAGGAGCCCAAGGAGACGGTGCACGTCGCGGTGGCGGGCAAGTACATTCAGCTCCATGACGCCTACAAGTCGATCTACGAGTCGCTAGCGCACGCCGGCGTCTCCAACCGCGTCGACGTGGAGGTGCACAAGATCGATTCCGAGAAGCTCGACGCCGCAGAGGTGCCCGATCTCATGCGAGAGATGGACGCCATCCTGGTGCCCGGCGGTTTCGGCGAGCGTGGCGTTGCCGGTAAGATCGAGGCCGTGCACTACGCGCGTGAACATGCCGTCCCCTACCTGGGCATCTGCTACGGCATGCACGTCGCCGTGATCGAATTCGCTCACAACGTGCTGGGGCTCAAGGGGGCGAGCTCGACGGAAATCGATCCGGCCTGTTCCCACCCCGTGATCGATCTGCTCGAGGACCAGAAGAAGATCACCTCCAAGGGTGGCACGATGCGGTTGGGGGCCTATCCCTGCCGTCTCAAGCCGGGTGTCGCCCTCCAGGCGTACGGCCAGGAGCTCATTTCCGAACGCCACCGGCACCGCTACGAATTCAACAACGCCTACTTGAGACGCTTCGCCGAGGCCGGAATGGTGCCCACAGGGCTCAACGATGAGATCGGCCTCGTGGAGATTGTGGAGATCCCCGATCATCCCTGGTTTGTGGCGGTTCAATTCCATCCCGAGTTCCGCTCCAAACCCACCGCGGCACATCCCCTCTTCCGCGATTTCATTCAGGCCGCCCTGCGGCACCGTCGAGGATCGGCCGGGAACGAGACGGAATGAGCCGGGCGATCCTGAAACTGCTGCTGATATGCGTGGTGGTCTCCGGCAGTATCGCAGTGGCGGCGCCGGAGGAGCACACCGGGTTCGCCACACCGCTCTTCGGCCGGGGCCGGACTTCGCGGGCCGAGATCGACTACCTGCTGCCCTTCTATTACCACCGCTTCCTTCCAGCCGAAGGTCGCGATTACACCCTCTATCCGCCTCTTTTGACGTGGCGTTTCAGAGGTCCTGTCGCATCTGGTGCCGAGATCGACGGTGTTCTACCGCTCAGCCTGGCGCTTCTCGGAACCGTCGATTCACCGGACCTGCACTTCTCCGGGCTCGGCTCGCCGCTGCTGGCAGCAGGCCGGGTGCGCCTTCCTGCCGATGGCGGCGGCGCCGAAGCGGCGGGATGCTGCCTGCTCCCCAACCTGCCGCTGCTGGGCGATCTCCTGCGCTTCGACCTGATGACCTGGGCGCGCGCCGGTGACGAGCGGGGAGACTTCACGTCGCGCCACCTGCTCTGCCTGCCCAACCTGGAGGTCGGATTATACGCGCGGCGAGCGGCGGGCATCGAAAGCGATCTACGATACCTTCCGCTCCTCGGACTCTCCCTGTACCGCAGCACCTGCGACCTCGAGCGCAAGGGGTTCGATCCAGAGCTCTCCCAATACGACGCGACGACGGTGCTGCGAAGGATTCACTGGTGGCCGCCGCGACGCTTCGCCACGGCTCCCGATTCGGCCGCGCTCCTCGAGAGCCTGCGCGGGGCGCTCGGCGAGACGCGCAGCGGTCGCCCGGTGGAACGGATCGGCATCATTGACCCGCTGCTGACCTACAGCCGCACAGGTGAATCGGTGTCGGCCTTTGGGCTGAGGCCCCTGTTCTACTACGACGTCGACGATGGCTTGAGCCTGCCCTGGCTGCTCACGACGCTCTCTGCCGAAGGCATACGCATCGGGAAACCTGCACTGCGACACCTCTGCCCCCTGATCTGGGGCGACGAGGAGCAGCGCAACTGGCAGATTCTGGCGGGACTGGGAGGCTATCACGAGCAGCGGGACTCCCTCGCCATCGATCTGGCGCTGACCTTCAGCTACCGACGTCATGCGCGCCGCGGGGTGGCGATCGGGCTGCTGCCCTTCCCTTTCGGCCACTTTCCGGGACGCCAGATCCACGACGGCGCCCGCTCGATCCAGCTCGCTCACCATGCCCTGGCGTTCTGGGATGTCGACGGCCGGAGCGGTGTAGATGTTCTGCACCCCTTCGTCTTCTCCATGGAGCGTGGACCGCGGCAGCGGCGCTGGAATGCGCTGCTGTTCTTCGAAGGGAGCACCACCCTGGATAGTGAGGGGTGCGCTGAGCAGCGACGGCTGCGAACTCCCCTCTTCCGCTGTGCCGCCAGCGCCGATAACTCCTTCGAGCTGGGAATCCTACCCTTCGACCTGCTCTTCAGCTTTGAACGCAAGGGGCGGGAGATGCTGCGCCATAACGCTCTCTGGGGGCTGCTCTACAGCTTTCAAAAAAGGCGTGATGTCGTTCCATCTACCTAACTCACTGCGCTCGAGACGATAAGAATTGACTCTCACGGAGACGCTGATGCTCGGGGATCTCTCGACTTTTTACCGGCCTCACAACCGCTTGCCACGCAAGGCTCGCCATTTGAGAACGATCTTGACCAGAAGGTTCTTTTGCAGCTTGGCGATTTTGCGCGCCGCCCTCGCCGGTTCATAGAGGGCAGGCAGGCTTTCCACGTTGGCTGGATCGGTGAAGACCACCCAGGTCTGATTGTTGGGATGCGACCACTCGAGTGGAACGCAAGCGAGGCCGTATCGCCGGGCCAGCTCAGATAAAAACGGAAGTGTATAGGTGATACACCCTGGATACACCCAGCTCGATCCCGAGTAGCTCTCCTCGCCGCAAACGAAGGTGGCCGCGAAAAGAGAAGTGGCGGTCATCACCTGGCGGGCTTGACTCAGGCATCGCTCGACCTGACCCGGTGCGGCGTGGGAGAAGATCGATTGGGCGATCAGAAAGTCGAACTGACGACCGAAAAAGGTGAGAGAAAAATCGGCATCGTGGCTGAAGACCGGCTTTTTGATCTCCACGATCTGGGCACCCAGCTCGCGTTCGATCCCCTCCTCGAGACACCATTTCTCAGGTTCCATTCCGTAGTAATGCCCGGCAAGCAGGTAGGGAATAAAGAGGCGTCCGGCGCGCAGGGAACCACATCCGATGTCGAGCAGGAAGTGATCTTCCCGCAAGCCGAGGTGGGTGAGCAGATTGAACTGCATCGCTGCCACGATATCGTACTTCTCCGGAGGGCCGACGAAAGCCCGGTAGTCTCTGGATCCGATTGCGAGGTTACGATCGGTCTGGGTATCGAGGTTGTCTGCCAATCTCTTCCATCCTCCTACGAAAGCATCGGTCTGCCCCCTGTTGCCCCGGCGTTGCGGCGTTGCGGCGTTGCGGCGTTGCGGCGAACAGGATCGATGCGTGATCGGTGTTGACCTATCGCTCGTTCTCGATCTTCTCCTCGGTAAAAACGAGAGTAATCTGAGCACCCATCGGGGGCGCTCGATCGGGATTCACGTCGAAGATCGAGTCGTCTACGCCGTCGAGCGCGTTGAGGTCGAAGATAGCGTTACCATAACCCGTGAGGTAGAGAGCCACCACGTTGCGCTCCATGTCGGCCATGTACTGGCGAACCCGTTTGCGCCCCAGCAAGACCTCGGCGAAGCGTGATCCCACGTAGATCCACCCGACGCGCTCCATCGACTTGCGGCTGCGTAGGTCCAGGATCAGATCCTCGAGCGGCCGGTAGGGATCGGTGGTCCATTCCTCCCAATGGACGTAGATCTTCATCTTGGTGCCGGTCGGTGGGACGGCTTCGTAGGCGCTGGTTTTGCCGGCTTCCACCTCCTCGACGGGAGGCGGTGGGTCTTTTTTGCGGAAGATCACGGTTTTTCCCGGGGAGAGGCCGAGCGCCAGAAGAGCGGCGTTGAGGTTGGACGGCGTGGCCTTGACCAGCACGAGAGCTTCGTGTGTGTTGCCTCCTTCGGAGACGACCACGTATTCGATCGGATAACGGGGCGACCCCTTGTCGCGGATGATCACCCCCTTGACCGACACGCGCTTCTTCTCCAGATCGACAGAGATCCCTTCGCTCTCAAAAAGAGCGAGCAGCTTCTCCCATTCGGCGGCGATCTCCTTCTTCCAGTCCTCGGCGCTGAAGCCTTCAGGTGCTGTCTTTCCCGGCAGGCTCTCCTCGTCTGTCGCAATCTCTGCGGTAAGCGGATCGGCGGGTTCCTCGTCGTCGTCACCCCCGCCTATGCCTGCCACGGCACCCCCGTCATCCACCTCTGCCGCGCAATTCACGTCGATCACGGCCTCGCAGCTCGGGTTTTCGGTCATCAGGCGCGGCATTCCCGCATCGACCGCGGTTGCCCCGCCGGCAGCGGCCTCCGAGACGACGCCGGCCGATGCGGCCTCGTCCTGGTTCTCGAGCCCCTGCTCCGCCTTCCAGCAGGCCGCCGGGAAAACTCCCAGCAGGCAGAGGACGGCGACGAGCACCGCCAAACCGAGACAGCGCGCCCGCAGCGGACGCGGAAAGTGATTCGATGGGGTCGCATGCGTGGCAGGGTCTCTCGTTTTCATGAAAGCCTCCAAGTCAGGTCGAGCTTAGGTCGATCCAGGATACGTTCTGATAGTGAGAACGTAGCAATGTCGCGTGCGGTTGGATCCGTTTCCACCGGTCGATCCCGCCATGCCGGCCTCCGAGGTTTGGTCCATTGCGACCGATCGCGGGAACCGCGCCGATGTGACCCGATCGCGCGGGGAGTTGGAGCAGCGGCCTTCATTCCTCCGATGGGCGCTGCGACGGTCCGGACCGCGGGAGCAACCGATCCCAGGGAAGGCTGCGCGCCAGCAGCGGCAGAAGGATCGCGGAGCGCGGAGCTGCGAGCAGGCCCAGGACCGGCACGATGCGAGCCAGCGAAAGCAGTTGCTTCAAAAGACGATCGGTCTCGCCAGCGCTCAGGGAGCCGCCACGTGAAAGCCGCCTCAGCAGATCCAGGGAGTCACGCGATCCCCGCAGCGCCTCTGTGAGGATCGGTCCGTATCGGACCAATCCCTCACGAAAGGTCTGCTCGAGCGTCCGAGTTCTCCGCTCCCCGGCCAAATGGCGGAACGTAATCCTGCTCCACGCTTGTCTAAGCAGACGGGAGGCTCCGGCTTTCCTCTCGCTCATGGGTCGATCCGATCCTTCCCAGCGTGCTCCGCCCCAACCCAGCGACCATCTGGCGACAAACGATAACCCAAAACAGAAGAGGGGTACAGCCTGAACTGTACCCCCCGTGCTTTACGTTGTAGTCGAATACCACCGCGATCAATGCGAATTGACCGGAACCTCCGGTGGCTGTTCCATCGGGTTCTCGCGCGTCGTCGCCTCGAATATGATCGCACCGTCGAGGAGCTTCACGTTCACGAGATTCTTGTCCTGAAAGGTGTTCTTCAGGATCTCTTCGGCCAGGGGATCCTCGACGAAGCGCTCGATGGCGCGCCGCAGCGGCCGGGCGCCGAACTCGAGGTCGGTTCCCTTGTTGATGATGAAATCGCGCGCCTCGGGAGTCATATCGAGACTGATGCCACGCTCTTTCAGGCGGCCCACGATACCGCGCATCTCGATCGACAAGATCTTGGTGATATCTTCCTTGGTCAGGCTCTGGAAGTAGAGCACCTCGTCGAGCCGGTTGAGGAACTCGGGCCGGAAGAACTTGTCCACCTCGCCCTTGAGCTGATCCTTCATTTTCTGGAAATTCATCTCCGGGCTGGCCGTTCGGAAACCGAGGCTGGCCTGGTTCTTGATGACCGAAGCCCCGATATTCGAGGTCATGATGAGGATGATATTGCGGAAATCCACGTTGCGGCCGAAGGAATCGGTGAGCCGCCCCTCCTCCATGATCTGCAGAAGCATGTTGAAGATATCGGAGTGCGCTTTTTCCACCTCATCGAGCAGCACGACCGCATAGGGACGGCGCCGGATCTTCTCGGTCAGTTGGCCGCCTTCCTCGAAGCCCACGTAGCCGGGAGGCGCTCCCACGAGCCGCGAGGCGCTGTGCTTCTCCATGTATTCGGACATGTCGATCTGGATCAGGGCTTCCTCGGTACCGAACATGAAGCGCGCAAGCTGCTTGGCCAGGTGGGTCTTGCCCACGCCTGTCGGGCCCAGAAAGAGGAAGCATCCCATGGGACGCCGCGGATCTTTGAGGCCCGAGCGCGAGCGCCGCACCGACTTGGCTACCGCCCTGATCGGGTCGTCCTGGCTGACCACGGTCTGATGCAGCTCATCCTCCATCTTGAGCAGGCGTTCGGCCTCGTTCTTCTCCAGCCTGGTCAGAGGGATGCTGGTAATACTCGAGACGGTCTCGGCGATGGCGTCCTCGTCGACCACTCCGCCGCTGTCCTTGCAGGACTCCTGCCACTGGCGCTGAACCTCGGCGCACTTCTTCTTCATCTTGTCAGCGTTGTCCCGCAGGAAGGCCGCCTGCTCGAAGTCTTGCGAGGCCACGGCCTCTTCCTTCTCTTTCTCGAGCGACAGGATCTGCTTCTCCAGCTTGCGCAGATCAGGGGGCTGGGTCATGTTCTTGAGCCGCACCCGGGCTCCGGCCTCATCGATCACATCGATCGCCTTGTCGGGAAGGAAGCGCGACGTGATGTAGCGATTGGAGAGCTCAACCGCCAGCTCGAGGGCTTCGTCGGTGATGCGCACCCCATGGTGCCCCTCGTAGCGGTCGCGCAGCCCCTTGAGAATGTCGATGGTCTGCTCCTTGGAGGGCGGCTCGACGATGATGGTCTGGAACCGTCGCTCCAGAGCGCCGTCCTTTTCCACATATTTGCGATACTCGTCGAGCGTGGTGGCGCCGATGCACTGGACCTCGCCGCGCGACAGCGAGGGCTTGAGCACGTTGGAGGCGTCGATGGCTCCTTCGGCTCCGCCGGCGCCCACCAGGGTGTGCAGCTCGTCGATGAAGAGGATCACGTTGCCGGCGCGCTTGACCTCGTTCATCACCGCCTTGATGCGTTCCTCGAACTGCCCGCGATACTTGGTCCCCGCCACCATGAGCGCCAGGTCGAGGATCACGATCCGCTTGCTGCGCAGCACCTCGGGGATGTTGCCCTTGACGATATCCAGGGCCAGCCCCTCGACGATCGCGGTTTTGCCCACACCCGGCTCACCCAGCAGCACCGGGTTGTTCTTGGTCCGACGCGAGAGGACTTGGACGACGCGTTCGATCTCGGCGCGCCTGCCGATGACCGGATCCAGCTTACCCTCCCTGGCCAGGGTTGTCAGGTCGCGGCCGAAGGCATTGAGGGCCGGCGTCTTGGACTTGCCGCCTCCTCCACGCGGCTCGTCTTCACGCGGCGGCTGCTCCTCTTCCTCAGGTCCCACATCGGCACCCAGGAATTCGAGGACCTCTTCCCGCACGTCTTCGAGTTTGACACCCAGATTCAAGAGCACCCGCGCGGCGATCCCTTCACTCTCCTTGATGAGCCCCAGCAGCAGGTGCTCCGTACCGATGTAGTTGTGGCCTAGCTGAGAGGCCTCCTCGAGAGCCAGTTCGAGCACTTTCTTGGCACGTGGGGTAAAGGGCAGTTGTCCCATGCTGACCAGGGTTGCGCTCCCCTTGACCACTTTCTCGAGCTCCATCCGGATCTTCTTGAGATCGATCTGCATGTTCCGCAGGACGTTGGCGGCGACGCCGCTGCCTTCATGAACCAGCCCGAGCAGAATGTGCTCGGTCCCGATATATTCGTGGTTGAGTCTCTGCGCTTCATTTTTTGCCAGGCTCATGACTTTGCGGGCCCGGTCGGTAAAGCGATCGAACATTGCATTCTCCTAAATTTTTATCATCAGATCAGTACGATCACCCCACCCCCAGAGGGGCTTGCCGTATCTCAGCCGCTGTCTCCTTTTCGGTAGGATGTTAAGATCCCCCAAGCTCTTTTCTGGTAATCGTGGCGCGCGCCACGTCCCGTTCATCGGGATTGAGATCGCGACCGACGAGCTTCTGAAGGTGGCCCGGCTGGATAGCGAGAAAGAGCTTGTTGACACTGTCGAGGGACACCCCGTCCAGGATGCCGGCAAAGACACCCATCCTCACATGGGAGAGGTGGGCCAGAGCTTCCTCAGAAGAAATGGATCGGGCATATCTGAGGATAGCGATCGCTCTGAATACCTTGTCTTCCAGTATTTTACGATCATCTTGCAAAAGAACTTTGCGCACCTCCCGCTCGTATTCGATAATTTTGGGAAGTACTTTATTGAGCTCGGCCAGGACCTCTTCCTGAGACACGCCAAGGGTGATCTGATTGGAGATCTGGTAGAGATCGCCCGACGCTTGAGATCCTTCACCGAAGAAACCGCGGACCGTCAAATTGACTTTGTTCACGGCGTTGAAAACTTTTTGAATATGCTTGGAGACGACCAGCGCCGGGAGGTGGAGCATGACCGATACTCTGAGCCCCGTCCCCACGTTGGTCGGACAGGTCGTGAGATAGCCGTAGTCGATGTCGAAACAGTAGGGCAGTCGTTCCGCCAGGACATCGTCGATCCCGCTGATGCGATCGAGCTGTTCCTGGAGCGCCAGCCCCGAGGCCATCACCTGAATCCGCAGATGGTCCTCCTCGTTGATCATGATGCTGACCGAACCGTTTTCGTCGTAAGCCACGCCACGACATCCGTTTCCTCGGAAATGTTCCAGACTGATCAGATGCCGTTCGAAGAGCACGAGCTGATCCAGCTCATCGACCGCATCGAGGCTCAGATAGGACATCTTGGGGCCGAAGGTTTCGTCCACCACCTTGTCCTTCACGAGCGTCTCGAGCATGGTCGCTTCCTCCGCGCTGATCCGGCTGGGAAAGCTGAACCCCTTCAGGTTTCTGGCCAGACGGAGACGGCTGGAAAGAACGATATCTCCGTCGGGACCATCACCTTTGAGCCATGCCCCTGTGTATGCATCGGTCAGATCCACTAGGTTTGCTCCTACCCTCGGCTTACCCCTCTTGATCTTCACCGGCAATGGCCTGATTTTCGAGCTCCGCGATCTTGTCGCGGATGCGCGCGGCCTCTTCGTACTCCTCGGCTCTGACAACTTCCTTCAGCTTCTGCCGCAGCGTCAAGAGCTCCCGGATAAATACGGGTTCCGGGTCCTGAGACGCAGGAACCTTGCCGATGTACTTGCTCGAGCCGTGAATCTTCTCGAGGATCGGCCCAAGCCTCTCTCCAAATACTTTATAGTCGTTGGCGCAACCGAAACGACCCGATCTCTTGAAATCAGCGAAAGTCGTCCCGCAGTGAGGACATTTCACTTTTTCCTCGGTCTCTGACGATTGAGCTGTGTTCTTATCCATGAGTGCATCGAGAAGATCATTCACCGTCACCTGCGACTTCTGAGGCACCTTCAGCTTGCGGGCGCATTCATCGCAGAGATGAAACTCTTCGCGTTTGCCTTTCCTGATCTCGGTCAAGTGAAGAGATGCTGGATTTTTCTTGCATCGATCGCAGATCTTCATCGCCTTGAAAATCCTTTCTCAAGCATTCCCCGCGTATGGGTCCCCTCTATCTCTTTATTTAGTCAATAGCCTCGACGCTGCAGGCCTTCATCCTGGATTTATACGGAAAAGAGTCGTCTTCGCTGAACAGGTCTATTGTCCCACAGAACGAGAAAGATTCAACTCTCCCATAAACCTTAATGTTTATCGGGTTGAATCGCGGGCGAGGAGCATGGAAATTGGTGAGATTAGGGTAATCCGAAAAAGTCACGGAGCGCGGTCTCGACGATCGTGGTCTCGATCGCGTCACCGATCGAATGACGCGTGGTCGTGCCCGACGCTGGTTGGATCAGAGCGGGTATGATCGGAGATCGGTGCGGCGCTCAGTGCGCCGGGATCTTCTTCCGTACCCAGCGCCGGAAAGCCTCGCCGCGTTGAACAAAATTGATGAACTGATCGTATGAAGCGCACGCCGGCGACAACAGAACGGTCCACCCTTCTGCGGCCCGGCCGGTGGCGAGCTCCAGCGCCCTCTCCAGAGAGGACGCCCGGAACAGCTCGGGACCCTCGTCGCAGGAGGAGTGGTTGTGCTCGATTGCTCTGGCCAGCTTGTCCGCCGTGGCGCCGATGAGGCAGACCAGCCGCGCCCGCTGCCGCACGACCTCGGCCAGCCGATCGAACGGCAGATTCTTGTCGTAACCACCCAGGATCACAGCGGTAGGGCCTTCGAGCGCCTCGAGAGCGGCAATCGTCGATTCCGGCGTGGTGGCGATCGAATCGTTGATGTACCGCACGCCGCGCACCCGGGCTACCGGCTCGAGCCGGTGGGGCACACCGGGAAACCGTGCCGCCGCCTCGATCGACTCGGGTGGTACCCCGTCGCGTTCCAGGATCAGCTCAGTTGCCGCCAGAGCGGCCATGATGTTCTCCAGGTTGAACGTGCCGAGGAGAGCCACCTCATCCCCGTGGAGGAGTGTATCAACCTGGTGGTCGCGGTGTAGAAGCAGGTTGTCCCCGTCCAGAAAGAAGCCCCGGTCGAGGTGTCTCTGCGAGGAAAAGAGGGTGACCATCCGCGGATCGAGCGCCCCGGCGATTCGAGCGGTGTGAGGGTTGTCCGCGTTGAGAACCGCTGCTGACGCCCCGATCAGGATCTGTTCCTTGGCCTCGATGTAGTTCTCGAAGGTGCCGTGACGGTCGAGATGGTTCGGCGTGATGTTCGTCAGAACAGCGACCTTCGGTCCCAGTCCGGCCGGTCCGGTAGTCTCGAGCTGAAACGACGAGAGCTCGAGAACCACCACGTCCTCGGCGCCGATCCTGTCGAGATCGACGAGCAGCGACCCTCCCGTGTTGCCTCCCAGGAAGGAGCGCCGTCCGCAGGCGGTCACCATGTGGTGGATCAGGTGGGAGGTCGTGGTCTTGCCGTTGGAGCCGGTCACTCCCACCACGTAGGGGGTAGGCAGGAACCGGAGCGTTAGGTTGATCTCTGATTCGACCGCCACGCCATGATCGCGGGCAACCTCGAGGAAGGGGGACTCTTGCGGCACCGCGGGGTTGGCGATCACCAGATCGGGATAACGAAAATCAGCCTCCCGGTGCTCTCCCAGGACGAAATCGATGGGAAGCCCCTCGAGCCGCTCGAGGCTCTCGGTGAGCTCGCCAGGCGGCCTCAGGTCGGTGACGGTGACCGCGGCGCCCTTGTCGACCAGAAAGCGCGTCACACCCGCGCCGCCGCCGAAGAGCCCCAGCCCCATCACGGTGACGCGCACGCCGTGGAGCGCTTCGGGGCTCGTCAGCCACACCGCCCGCAGGCCTTCAACACCCCGCTGCGGCCTCATACCGTCCGGCTTTCGGTCCATCGGAATCCCCGAGCTAAATGTTGGATCGCAGCGTCTCGGCCCTCTCGAGCACCTCCTCGATGGTCGGTGTCTCACCCGCATCGCGTGGAACCAGGAGAACATCGAACGCCCGGGAATCGACCCAGTGCCACGGGACCAGCACTTCACCGACAAAATCGAGAGGAAAGATCTGGTACCAGGGAGGATCGACCTCGATCATCTCGACAAACACCGCATGATCGGCGAGCCGCACCTCGAGCTCCCGCGTCCCGTAGCTGTCGAACGGGACGATCAGCGGGGTTTCACCCCGTGGCAGGCCGTCGAGAAAGACCACCGCGCCCGAGGGCTCGGATCGGATGAAGAGCTCACGTTCCACGCATCCAGCGCAGGCTATCAGCGCCAGAACGAAAGCGATGCCGACCTCTCGCGTCCATCCGCAGCTCATCGAATCTCCCCGCGCATTCACATCTCCCCGACGCGTTCCCCCGCCTGCACTCGAAACAGACAGGTAATTATCCTCTCGTAGAGACTCTACCTCGACCAGGGAGGATGCCCCAAAGGGAAAGCCCTGTCAATCGAAAGCACCGCTTCGAAACCGGGTATGCGGCACCATCCCGGCGCGAGCGCCAGATTTCCCGGAGGGGCTGACATCCAGTTCAATATTTTCCTCTCGCCAAGACGCCAAGAAATATTTGGGGTATGGAGGTTTTTCTCCAGACAGGAGAATCGCAGCACCAACGACCGCTTTTGCTATCTCTTTACTGTCTCTGCGATCTTTGCGTCTTTGCGAGAGATCTTATCTTTCAGTCTCAAGAGCAGTTTGTCAGGAAAAAGGGAAGAAAAGCCGGTAGCCGCTTCTGCGAAAAGCGACGAGCCACAGCTCACACGATGACCCCGCTCTTTCGATAGTGCCATCCGTAGCTCGACAGTGATGGAGGACGAGGATACCTGGCATGCGTGACGACCGTTGGACTGCTCCACCATACATACGAGCAGGTCCATGCGAGCAATCGGAATGCGCATCGACGATTGAGGGCACGTCGTCGCCCTCCCTACCGGTCGGACTACAGCTGGCCGTGACGAATACGTCACGTAGAAAGCGAGATGTGCCGGTTCACGAAAAAAAAACGGTCCAGACCCGAGCGTCTGGACCGTGTTGATGATATGGCGGAGAGGGCGGGATTCGAACCCGCGGAGGAGTTAAAATACCCCTCAACAGATTAGCAATCTGCCGCATTCGACCACTCTGCCACCTCTCCGGGCATCGTGCGCATTTGCAGATCAGCAATCTAACCAGGGAGAAGGTCGCAGGTCAACAGGGACCCTGAAAAAACAACGGATAAATAAAATTCAATTCACCGGTATAGGGCAAGCAGAAGCTGGAAGGTACAGCGAACGCATCATCGGTTTTTTCTCATCGAAGCCGCGCCACCCGCCCAGGGCGCATCCGCTGAGGCACGCTCTGCTGAAGAGTATAGAGTGGCGGAGGGAGTAGGATTCGAACCCACGGACTCCCGAAGGAGCCAACGGCTTTCAAGGCCGCCGCAATCGACCACTCTGCCATCCCTCCGCTCCGGTTTCTCTTCACTCAGAGGGTGAGGTATTCTACACATTCAGGCCTTCTAAAAGAAGCCCTCTTCGTCGGGATTTTCCGATTTCGCCACCTGGTTCATCACGTGCTCTTCCACGAAAATGGGAGCACGGACCGCCGAGGCCAGGGCGATGGCGTCGCTGGGACGGCAGTCGATGGCTTTCCCCTGCCCCTCGGTCAGACGGAGATAGAGCTTGGCGTGAAAGGTGCTGTCGCGCAGGTCGTCGACCACGATCTGCTCGATATGCGCGCCCAGAGCAGCCAGGATCGCGTGTATCAGGTCGTGAGTCATAGGCCGGGCTGCGCGCTTGTTGCTCACTTTGCGCTCGATCTCATCGGCCTCGAATCGGCCGATGACGATGGGAAACGCGCGATCTCCTTCCTTCTCCTTCAGATAGATGTACTGAGGATCCTGCCTGTCACTCTGGATGATTCTGGACAAATCCACGGCGATCATGCCGTTCTCCCTTCTCAGTCTCAAATGCGCGGGAGCCTCTGGAAACCGCAACCTCGACGGTTACCCATGAGTATCGTCGCTCCTGTTCGCCGAGGGTTCGGTTTTTTTTTGTAACCAAACCCCCTTTCACGTATTAATGGCCTGTCTGAAACCTTTTTTCTCGGATTCTCAAACCATTTTTCGAGCCTCCGTATGTGCGGCTTGCCGGTAGATGATATCCGATTAGCCCTTTCGAGAGAATGAAGATCGAGTTGCCGATGGAACTGCCCAGCATCCCCCCTCGCCGTAAAGACGCTCACAAAGGAGATTTTGGCAAAAATCTGATCATCGGCGGCTCGCGCGCCATGCCCGGTGCTGCCTCCCTGGCCGGCGCCGCCGCGCTGCGTGCCGGAGCGGGCCTCGTCAAGATTGCCTTGCCGCTCTCGGCGGCAGCTCCCGTGGCAGCGGTGTTTCCTTGCTATACACTCCTGCCCTGCCTGGAAACCGACGAGGGCACGCTGGCCGAGGAAGCCCTGCACTCCATTCTGCAGGCCGCTGAGGAGGCCGATGTTGTGGCTCTCGGACCGGGTCTCGGTACGCACCCGGCGACAGCCCGCCTGGCGATCAAGGTCATGTTCCACTGCGCCGGCCCTCTCGTGATAGATGCCGACGGTCTCACCATGGCGGCCATGGAACCCGCGGCGGTTCAGAGACGCAAGCCGACCACCGTGCTGACGCCGCATCCAGGCGAGTTCATGCGCCTGGCCAAAACCAAAACGCCTCCTTCCGAAGACAAGCGGCTCGACGCGGCAAAGGAGCTGGCGCGCCGATTCAATGCGATCGTGCTGCTGAAAGGGTACAGAACCGTGGTCACCGACGGTAAAGACTATCACGTCGTCGAGACCGGCAACCCGGGCATGGCCACCGCCGGCAGCGGAGACGTGCTGACCGGCGTGATCACCTCGTTGCTCCATTCGATCGACGACCCCCTCGGCGCGGTTGCTCTCGGCGCCGAGATCCACGCCGCGGCTGGAGACATAGCGGCGGAGTCGTTCGGCCAGATCTCGATGACTGCCGCCGATATTCTCAATCATCTACCCCAGGCCATCGCCGCCTCGAACGGCTAGGCCTCCAGCAGGGGCAGCGGATCGATGAGCCCGATCGAAGCCGATTCCATCCCGCGGTCATGGCGCGCGGTCTTCGTGGCCGCCCTTTTCTGCGTCTTTGGCTCGCTTTTTCCTACGGCGAATTCCGGCCGCGCCAACGATCCCAACCAGCCTGCCCGCGCGACAGCCGCCGGGATCACGGCTCACGCCACGCGCCTGGAGCGCGAACAGAGCGTGGCCCTGCTGGTCGGTCGCGGCGAAGAGTCGAGCTCAGTCGTCGATGCGCTCCTGCGCTCGCCAACCGTCTTGCAGCGCGCCGCGGGCCTCGAGGTGCTGATCAGCCAGGAGCAGCCGGCTCATCGGTTCTACCCCTTTCTGAAGGACCCGGCGTACACGATCAGGGCCCTGGCTCTCGAGGGTCTTCGCAACGCCTTCGCCGCCCTCGACGGTCACGATTTACTCGTCTCCCATCCGATCGATCCTCTCCGTCCCCTGCTGCGGGATCGGTTCTGGCAGGTACGGCGGGCGGCGGGATTGGCGTGCATCGCCAGCCGGAATCCCGAGGGTGCCATCCCGGTTCTCGAACTGCTCGATGATGCCGAGCCCGAGGTGCGCCGCGCGATCCTCTTCGCGCTCAGGGATCTGAACGCCGAGTTGCACACTGCCGATCTCGAGGAGATCTCCCGCCGACTCTCGCCACCCGAGCTCGACATATTCCTGAAAAACAGCGTGCCCTTGGCGCGGCCCGCGAACGCCGCGTTCTTTCGCGACATGGCCGATCGGCAAGGTTGCAGCACGGCCGGCCTCTGGGCCCTGGCCGCGCTGACCAGCGTGAATCCCGCTGAAAGCGACGGTCCACGGATCTGGTGTGAGCTGCCCCGCCTCGTCGATATCTCGTTGAACCGGTCGGGCGAAACGGAAGCCGCGGCGGATACCGTCATCGGCTGGGTGGCGATCCAACACCCTGCGCGCTGGTCCAGCCTCCTGCACCGATTGATGGTGGAAGGACGCCATAATCCAGGTCAGATCGTGCAGCTTCTCTGGGCCACACTCGAGCAGGACGCCGTGCCGATTCTCGAGGCCTGGTCACTCCAGCACCTCGACGAGGCCGACATCATGGCGCCCTGTCTCGACTATCTGGACACCGGCGTCACCCGTGCGGGGGCCGTCGCCCTGGCGAAGCTGATCCCACTGCTTCGGGGCCCGCTGCGGCATCAGGCGGTCAAGAAGGCTGCCAAGTTCCTGGAGAACGAGGCTCATGAAGAGCTGATCGAGGTATTGAGCGGAGTGCTGCATGGCGATTCCACGGAAGTGGCCGCCGCCGCGTACCGTGCGCTCTGCCGGCTCGATCCGCCGCCGCCCGATGTGATCCAGGGTTTGATCCAGAGGTTCCAGCGGGAGCAGGCTCGGGAGATGCGCGTCTCCATGGTTCGTCACCTGGCCATGGCGGCATCCAGGGGAGCGCAGCGCGAGCGGGTGGTCGCTGTCTTGCGCGCCGAGGTCGAAGGCGCCCGCCCTGCGGCGATCCCTGCGGCCAGCCTCCTGCCCGGCCTGGTGACCGCTGACGAGAAGACCGCGGTAGCTGAAGCCCTCGTAGCGTTCTTGGGCCGCGCCAGCAACGTCGACGACCGCGAGAATCTGCTCTTCGTGCTGACTCAGCTCGACAGCCCCCTCATCGATCCGTTTCTCGCCGCCGAGATCGACGCGATGCGGCAGGCCGCCGGTGACGCGCAGATCGGCCGGTTGATCAGAGGGCTCGGTGACTGTCGCGGTGCGGCCACGGGCGAACTCCTGCTCAGATGCGCCGCAGCACCGGAACGGACTCTCGAGAAGGAGGCGCTGAGGGCGCTGATCGAACGCCGTGATCCACGAGCCGTGGCCCTGCTCGAGGAGCTCTTCCCCGTCTTCAATACGTCTGCGCGCCAGGCCTTTCTGGCCGATCTCGCGAGGAACGGGCTCGGCGGCGTTGCCACGCCGTTCCTCATGGAGACGGTGCGCAACGGACGCGACAGCGACCTCGTGGCCGGCGCAATCACAGCCCTGCCTAAAGAATCGATGCTGGAGCTCGAAGCCGAGCTGATCGCGCTCTGCTCCGAGCCCGAGCGCGCCGGAACGAGGGCCGCCGAAGCTGCGTTGTGGGCGCTGGGTGCCTGCGGCGACGACAGGGCGCTGCACTTCCTCGGTCAGACGCTCGAGGCTTTTCTGGAGCAGGCTCGTGCTGCCGACGTGGTCTTCTTCGACCAAACCCCTGACAGTGTCGCTTTGGGCCTCGCCACGGCACGCGTTCTGGCGGAGCGCCGTGTACCCTGCGCGCTCCCCCTGCTGGCGGGCCTGCTGCTGCAGCGCAGCCGGGCGACGCGGGACAGCGCGATCCTGGAGAGCTGGGAGGCCGAGGCGGGCCAGGGCTCGAAGACCGAACATCATGACTGGTTGCGCCAGGTCCTGGACTGTCTGCTGTGCTATCCCGACGAGGCGATCGAGGCCGCCCTGCTCGCCGAGTTGGAATGTCTGGCAGCGGAGGGGACCCTCTACCAGATGGGCGACGCCCCCTTCGCGGTGGCCTTCTACGAGCTCGCAGCGCGCAACCGCTGCCCGCGCCTCCAGCGGAGGCTGAGCGATCTCGTCTTCCGCTGCCGGCCCGTCCGCTCTCCGGCGGAGTTCCGCATGGCCATCCTCATGGGAGACCGAGCCGCCGCGAACGAACGCCGGGCCGAGGCGGCGCGGAGCTACTTCCGGGCCTATTCCATCGCGCGTTATGATCCGCCAGCGCGGCGCGTGATCCGAAAGATGCTTCCCTTGCCAGAGCCTCTCAAGGGATACGACCCGCAGGCCTCGCTCTTCTCCGAGGCCTGCTCCCTCTTCGCCGGCGCGGCAGCGCGCGATGGCCGTTTGGACGATGCCGCCGAACTGAACCGGATGGCTCGGTCGATGTCACCGTTCAGAAGGCTGCCCGAAGTGCCGACAGGAAATGAACCGGAAAAAGCCCAAATCGAGGAAGGTTATTGAGCAAGCACAGCCAACAACACGATCTGAAACCGCAGTCCGAACCCGAACCTGAGGTCTTCGAACCGGGCCAAAGAGTACCCATCTGGAGCCGGCGTGACACTATCGCCCTCTGCTGGATCGTAGCCGGCGCGCTCCTGCTGCGCCTGATCTACCTCTGGCAGTACCGCGCCTGCCCCACGTTCGAGCATCCCATCATGGACCCCCTTTACCACGTCGAGTGGGCCCGTGCCTTCGCCCGGGGGGAGAGCTTCATGGCCGGCCAGCCCTACTTCAGGGCTCCGCTCTACCCCTGGATCCTGGGTCTCTGTTACTCCGTTTTCGGTGAGAGCTTCCTGATACCCAGGATCTGCCAGGTGGTGATGGGCGCGCTGAGCTGCGGCCTGATCTTCCTCATCGGCCGGCGGGTTTTCGGGCGGGGCACCGGCGTTGTGGCCGGATGCGTGGCCGCCACGTACTGGCTCTTCCTCTACTTCGAAGGGGAGCTCCTGATCACGCCGCTGATCGTATTCCTGGACCTGCTCTTCATCTGGCTCCTGCTGCGCGCCGACGAAAGCCGCTCCATCGGCCGCTACCTGCTCTGCGGCCTCGTTCTGGGGCTCTCGGCGATCGCGCGCCCCAACATCCTGCTCTTCGGGCTCCTCGCCTGTGTCTGGGTCATCGTCAGAAACGTCGAATCCCGAGACATCGCGTCGTGGCGGCGGGCAATCGTGAGGTCCTTCCTCCTCGGCCTGGCCTGCCTGCTCCCGATCCTGCCGATCACCATCCGCAACTATCTGGCAGGTGACGATCTGGTGCTGATCTCGTCCCAAGGCGGTGTGAACTTCTTCATCGGCAACAACGCCGAATCGGACGGCACCCGCGCCGTAGTACCGGGAACACGACCCGACTGGTGGGGTGGTTACCACGATGCCATCGCTCTGGCCGAGAAGGGGACCGGGCGCGAGCTCAAACCCTCGGAGGTCTCCGATTATTTCTTCGGCAAGGCCTTCGACTTCATCACCACGGAACCGATGAGCTGGCTGGGGCTGACGCTCAAGAAGGTGCGCTACTTCTGGAACGGCACCGAGATCGCCAACAACCAGCCGATCCGCTTCTTCGCCGAACGTTACGGCCCGATTGTAAAGTTCCTGCCGATCGGATTCTGGATGATCGCCCCCTTGGCGCTCCTGGGACTGCTGCTCTGCCTGCGGCATCCGCTGCGGCTCTTTCCGCTCTGGGGATTCGTGGTGGTCTACGCAGCGACGGTGATCCTCTTCTTTGTCTGCACGCGCTTCCGCATCCCGATCACCGGTGTGCTGATCATTCTGGCCTGCTACGCCGGCCGGTGGCTCGTTGATGCCGCACGATCGCGGCAATGGATACCGCTCGCTCTCGGTTGCGCCGTGACGGTGTCTCTCGGTGTTTGGGTCTATATCACCCCTGAGAAGCTACTCGATCCCACCTTTCAGGGCTACAACATCATAGGCGATCTCAAGATGCGACAGGGCGACGTGGACGGTGCCATCGACGATCTGCGCAAGGGGATCGAGCTGCGACCGGATTATGCCGCGCTACGGAGGCAGATGGGGCATGCCCTCATCATGCAGGGACGCTTCGACGAGGCCGAGCGGGAGTTGCGCTTCGCGCTGGCCCTGCGCGGCAGCCACAACGAGGAATCGTGGGGACAGGCTTCGTTCTGGCTGGGATACATCCTGGCGACGCGCAACGATCTGGACGCTGCCATCGAGCTCTTCCGACAGAGCATCAGCCACGATGCGAGTTACGCCGAAGCGCATCGCTGGCTCGGTCGCACTCTCTTCGCTCGAGGGGATTTCGCTTCAGCCCGCGAATCGCTGGAACGGGCGGTGAAGCTCAATCCAGAGCTGGCAGAGGCTCACTTCGATTTAGGTAATTTCCTCGTGAACATGAGGCGCACAGAGGAGGGAATCGAACATCTCCAGACCTCGCTGGCCCTCCATCCGGAGAACGCGCAGGGATGGTTCTACCTGGCCAATGCCTACAAGGGCCTAAACCAACTCCACAACGAGGTGCAGGCGCTCGAGAACGCGCTGGCCCTGACCCCACCAGGAACGCCCATGGCCGAGGCGCTGAGCAAGCGGATCGAGGCGATCAGAAGCCAGTTATGAGTCACTCGTCATGATGAAGAGTGTCGAGAAGTAATCCTGGCGCGGACGCCGGTTTCCCCGGGAACTAACAGGTTCGCCTGAGAGCTGCTGCAAAGCTTGTCATAGTGAAAGCCCGTATAGTCCACTTCTCTTCAATCTTCGTGTTCCTTCGTGTTCTTCGTGGTGCAATTCAAAACCGACTAAACCAGTAGAGTAGGAGAGGGCCTTCCTTTTCAGAAGGCTCCTCCCCCCTCATCGCACCGGACGTGCGGATTTCCCGCATCCGGCGCACCCAAGCACTTCACCGCAGGCATGCACGAGGAAGCC
>Ga0190284_1000052_pt1 | contig 96186 bp, 81 predicted proteins | sample 48691812_MG_FD_161668 | JGI IMG/M metagenome (GOLD analysis project Ga0190284, IMG submission 161668) | Hydrothermal vent microbial mat bacterial communities from Southern Trench, Guaymas Basin, Mexico - 4869-18-1-2_MG | ecosystem: Environmental > Aquatic > Marine > Hydrothermal vents >... | reverse complement strand
ACGTACAGGCCGGTCAATCCGCTCGGCGGTGAACCACCGACTGGAGAGCCGTATGCGGGAGATCCGCACGTACGGTTCGGAGGGGGGAGCGGCCGGGCAACCGGCGGTTCCTACCCCTATCAGTCTTATTGATAAGAGCCTGGACCCCGGCTTTCGCCGGGGTGACGACGAAGAAACTAATGCATCTGGGATGCCACTGGCGCCGGATTTTGACCGCTTTTTGTTCTAAGTTAGCGCCTATGGGGGTGCGGGGGGACGCTTTTCTACCGAGAAAAGAGTCCCCCCGCATCTTCTCTTCCCTCTTCCCTCTTCCCTCTTCTCTTCCCTCTTTTCCTTTCCACTCCCTCATCTCTTCTCCTCGGTCCTGCCGTGGATTCGGTAGTTGAGGAGGTGTCGGCGCAGGAGGTCGAGGGCCTGCATCGCGGCGAGGGTCTTTACCCATTCACGGGTCCCGGGGAGGAGGAAGGATCGGGTGAGGGTCTTTTCGGGGGTTGCCAGCCCAATGATAAATGTCCCGACCGGTTTTTCCGGAGTGCCGCCATCGGGCCCCGCGATACCTGTGACGGAAAGCCCCACATCGGCGTTTGCCGTCTTGCACGCTCCTATGGCCATTTCACGGGCGCACTCATGAGAGACTGCGCCGTGGGTCTGTAGCGTGGTCGAGGCAACATTCAAGACATGTTCTTTCATGTCATTGGAATAGCTGACGATTGATCCCATGAATGTGGTGGAACTCCCCGGGACTCTGGTTATCATGTCCCCGATCATTCCACCTGTGATGGACTCCGCGAGGGCCAGTGTCAGGCCTTTCGACTCCATAAGGTCCAGAACCACCTCTTCCATGCGCTTGCCGTCATTGGAGATGACGTTCTCCTTGATGCGCTCATTGATAATCTGTTCCTTTGAGTCGAGCTTCTTATCAAGATCGTCGGGGTTTGAGCCTGAGACATCCATCCTCAGTCTTATCACGGGAAATCTGGGCAGAAACGCGAGGTGGTAGCCTTGCTCGTCCTGCGCGATATCCAACAGGATTTCCCCGAGCTTGGATTCGGAGAGTCCGTACGCGATCAGGGTCCGTGTCCTGAAAAATTGTTCCGCCAGCCCCAGTCGCTCCGTGATGGCAGCAATGCCACGCTCTCTGAGCATCCTGATAAGTTCTCTTGGGACCCCGGGGAAGAAGAGAGCCAGATGTCCCTGCTTCTCGAACATGAATCCGGGAGCGGTCCCGTAGTCGTTGGGTATGGGGGTCGCGGATTTAGGGAAGAGGGCCTGTTTGGCGTTGCTCGGTGTCATGGGACGTCCCCACTGAAGAAATCGCTCCTCGATGCGTGCCAGCTGTTCTTGGTCGGACTCCAAGGGCTCGCCAAGAAATTCAGCCGCGCCCATTGCCGTCTTGTCGTCTTCCGTGGGCCCGAGCCCACCGGATACCACCGTAACCGCGGCCCTTTGCACGGCATGATCCAGCGCGTCTGCGATCAGCTCCACGTCGTCCCCCACCGAGGACATACCTTTCACGGATATGCCAACGGATCGCAGCTCACGGGAAATCGATTCCCGATTGGTATCAGTGATCACACCGTTGATTATCTCGTTTCCGACAGTGACTATCCAGGCTTCTACAACGCTTCCCATTCTAGTGTGCCTCGTCCCAATTGTTTCCCATTGATGTGTCCACGATCAGTGGTACGGAGAGCGGATAGGCCGCCTCCATTTCCTTTTTCAAGAGCCCCGCGGCATGATCCGCGACATCTTCCCGCACTTCAAGGATGAGTTCATCATGAACCTGGAGAATCATTGCAGCCGGGAGATCCTCGGCCTTGATCGCGTCGTGGACCCGTATCATGGCCAGCTTCATCAGATCGGCCGCGCTCCCCTGAATCGTGGTGTTTATGGCTACTCTCCTTGCCGCCTGCTGAGCCACGCGGTTGGAACTCTTCAGGTCGGGAAGGAATCGCTTTCTTCCGAGTACCGTAGTAACAAACCCGTCCTCGGCCGCCTGTTGCGGGACCCGATCCATGTATTCCTTTACCCCGGAATATGTGGCGAAATAGTCTTCCAGGTACTTGCCGGCCATTTTCATTCCCACGCCTATCTGGCCGGCAAGTCTGAACGCCCCCATTCCGTAGATTATTCCGAAGTTTATCTCCTTGGCCTTGCGCCGCATGTCGGGGGTCACGTGCGCGGGAGAGCACTCGAAAACGCTTGCAGCGGTAATAGCGTGGATGTCTTCACCCGCGGAGAAGGCCTCTTTCAGTCGCGCGTCACCTGAGAGGTGGGCCATGACACGGAGTTCAATCTGAGAATAATCCGCGGCCACGAACACGCGACCCTCGTCGGGGATAAAAGCCTTTCGGATCTTGCGGCCTTCAGCGGTTCTCACAGGGATATTCTGAAGATTGGGATTGGAGGACGAAAGCCTGCCCGTGGCCGTGACCGCCTGATTGTAGGACGTATGAATGTGCCCGGTTTTCGGATTGACCAACTCGCTCAACGAATCAACATACGTGGATTTCAGCTTGTAGATAGAGCGGTAATCCAGGATCTTCCTTGGCAGGTCGTGTTGATGGGCCAGCGTCTCCAGCACATCCAGAGACGTGGAAGGCCCGGTTTTCGTCTTCTTGATGGGCTTCAATCCGATCTTCTCGAACAGTATCACCCCCAATTGTTTGGGGGAATTGATGTTGAAGGTCTCTCCTGCAATATCGTAAATCTCCTGTTTCGTGACATCCAACATGTTTCCGAATTCTTCGGAGAGCGTTTGCAGGTAGAATGGGTCCACACGTACTCCGGCAAGCTCCATGTCAACCAGCACCGGAATCAGCGGCAATTCCAGATCCCGAAGCAGGCCTCCCAGGCCTTCGGTTTCCACTTTGGGACAGAGTATGGAAGACAGCCTCAAGGTCACATCAGCGTCCTCGCAAGCGTATTCCGAAGCCGGATCAATGTCCACTTCCGAGAATAGTATTTGCTTCTTGCCTGTTCCGATGACGTCCTTGATGGGGATCGTGCGATGATCGAGAAACACTTGAGCCAAATTGTCAAGAGAATGACCGCGGCGCGCGGGATCCAGCAGATAGGACGCCAGCATAGTATCGCATGTAATCCCGCGAACTTCCACACCCTCCTTTCTTAGGACTATGATGTCATATTTGATGTTCTGCCCGACCTTTTCAATTGTCTCGTCCCGTAAGATGGGACCGAGGACCTCCAGCACGTCGGTCTTGGACAGCTGTTCCCCCGATACATGCCCTACCGGGACATAGCAAGCCTTGCCGGCCTCAGCGCAAAGCGATATTCCTACCAGATCCGCGGCCACGGGATCAGTGGACGTGGTTTCCAGATCCACAGCAAACTTGCCGATCTCCCTGAGGGTTTGTTCCCAATCCTTCAATTCTTCAATTGTCAGGACAGTCCTGTAGCCTGAGAAGTCCAGACTTCTCACCGCGGGCAGATCTGCCAGGAGTCTATTGAATTCCAATTCCTTGAAAAGATCCTTTAAGCGTCCGTTGTCCTGTTCCGCAACGGAAAGATCCTCCAAACCCTTTTCCAAAGGGACCCCGGTATCCAGTCGGATCAGATCCCGGCTCAGCATGGCCTTGTCCTTGTTCGCTGCAAGGCTGTTCTTGGCCCTTTTCGCGGTGACTTTGTCCAGGTCGGCGTAGATCCGGTCCAGTGATCCGAACTGTTCAATCAATGCGGCCGCTGTCTTTTGCCCGACTCCGGGAACACCGGGAACATTGTCTGAGCTGTCGCCCATGAGCGCCATCAGATCCAGGAGTTGGTCCGGCGGGGCCCCGAATTTCTTCTTCACTGCCGCGGGATCGTACTCCTTATCGGTCTGGGGATCCCACATGATCACACCGTCGCCCACGAGCTGCATGAGATCCTTGTCACCGGACACAATCACAACCTCCCATCCCTCTGCTCGTGCTTGCTCGGTGAATGTGGCAATGATATCGTCTGCCTCGAATCCACTGATCGAAAGCAAAGGGATGCCGTACGCGGAAACCATCTCGTGGATTTTCGGAATCTGTTGCTGCAGGTCATCGGGCATTGGCGGACGATTCGCCTTGTATTCCGTGTACTTCTTGTGCCTGAAGGTCGGGCCCTTGGCGTCGAATATCACGGCTACGCGTGTGGGCGTCTTGTCCTTGAGGGTCTTTATGAGCATATTGGTAAAGCCAAAGACCGCTCCTGTGGGGAATCCGCTGGAATTGGAAAGACCGCCGGTTGCGTGATAGGCCCTGTATATGTAAGAGCTGCCGTCTATGAGGTAGAGTGTTTCGGGTTTCTTTGCCATATGTGGTTCTCCGTGCCTACTCTGCATGCCGAGGTCAAGACTCGGTCCCTTTGACCAATGGACAGCCTGTCAAGGCTGGATCGGGATTCTCTCCAAGCCGTTCAGTAATGATCTGAAAAGTGAATGCTCCTCCAGAACCGGGCCGTGGCCCAAGAGTATCAGTTTCGACCGAGCCCGGCTCAGTGAAACATTGAGTCGCTTCTTATCCGCGAGAAAAGATGTTACCCCGTCCGACCGGGCCAAGGAAAGGATTATTACCTCCTTTTCGCCCCCCTGGAACCGATCCACCGTGTTCACGGAAACAGAGCGATCCAATCCGCGGCGTTCACGGAGATCGTTCCGAATAAGCCTTTGCTGCGCGCGATAAGGGGTAATGACTCCAATTTCATGGGAAGGCACACCGCAGCCGAGCAGAGTTTCAACTATGCCGGCAGCGACAGCGGCCTCCTCGGGCCGGGCTTTTCCACTTTCCGGACCCTCAACGTCAACAAACACGACCGGGAGCGCAGGATCTACAATCCTGTTCATGGCCTGGTCGTCTGTGGGATTGGGCGCAATGCTCAGGCGCCGCGCGGCGGCTTCGGGCGCGGCTGTCAGCGTGCCGTCGTAGAACAAGCGCGACGGAATTTCCTGAACTTCCGTGTTCATCCTGTATTGCACCTTCAGCCTGGAAATGCTGGATTCGGGCGAAGACTCAAAGAGCCGCTCGAACAGTGACCGCTCCATTCCTGCCCCCGGGCTCGAAGAACCGGCAGTCGTGTCCCGGTGTTTGACCACCGGCGGCAACTGCAGATGATCACCGCCAAGAACGAATCGTTCGCCCAATGCAAGGGGACCTAGAGTCAAAGGCTCATTCAGTTGTCCGGCTTCATCAATTATGACCCGATCAAATCTCTGTCGCAGGAACATGGGGTGAGAGGCGGTCTGATAGGCTGTCGCCCCAATCAGATCCGTTTCCTTTACCCGTTTCTTGAATTCACGAAACTCAGTGATATTGGCGGCAAGGTCGTACAAGAACACCGGAGTGTCGCCTAATCGAGTCAGCGCGTCCAGAAACTCCCCCGAAGCAGCGGAACGATTTCCAACGCGCAAGAACTTCTTTAGCCCCAGATCCATCAGGGAAAGGAGCAAACGATCCAGCGCCACATTTGTGGGGCAGGCCACCAACACGCGCTCTCCTCTATCCAGGCAGATCCGAGCAAGCCGCGAGAGCACTCTGGTCTTACCGGTCCCGGGAGGCCCATGAATCAGGTGAAACGGGTCGCTCTGAAGAGCCGCCCTGATAGCAGCCTCCTGTTCGTCGTTCAACTCTGCGTGCAAACCCTCAGAGAAACAAAGATCTTCCAGTTCCGTGTCGCGATCGGAATTGCCGGATCCAATGGAATTGTCGGCGATCGCCGCGCTAGTTTTCCGTGGCCTTTTGTCGGCCTGTGTCTCGTCATGGGACGGTCCTTCAACCACCTCATGGACCACAGCGGGCGAGGCCCTGTCCAGGAAGGCCCAAAGCGCTTGACGCGCAACGTCATGGCCCCTCGAAAACGGCATCTTGTCGAGATACCAATCCCCGGAGTCCAAAGTGTCCGGAAGATAGGGGCTCTCCCGTCCCTGGCCGGCAGACAACCAAAACCGAGCCTTCAGATTTACGAAAATGCTCCCGTCCTGCAAGTCCGATACTGTCCCGCGGACCGAATCAACGCCACAAGGATCCCCGCGGTGAAGCATGACAGCATCACGAGGCCCAATTTCAGGGCTTCGGTTTTCCACTGACAATTCAATCGGAACCGTTTCCGAGACTGAGTCTTGTGCGGCTGACGCGCACCGCGTCACCTTTGCCACGGGAAACGTGAGGCCCTGTTCTATTCTATCCGTCAGGGTATTCGGGTCCAGGACTCGGGCGAATTCGCCCTCGTCCGCCCATTGTTCACACGACAGGGCGTGGAACCACGTGTCATAGAAGCGTCTTTCCTGACCTTGCAGCCGGGGGTTGCCGCGTTCGGCCGGGTCTCCGAAGAACCGGTTGCAAGGCGATCGACGGAAGCACTTCCCTTTCTTCGGACAAGTAGGACGTACACGCTCATCCTGATCCTTGGGCGGCTCAGTGTATGAATGCTTGAGAAAGACGGCTCGGTTTCTCCCTTCGAGGATAGTGGCCGTCAACAGGTTCTCGGGAATCTTTAGCTTCTCGGTTCGACCCGTCGCTGAGTACAGAAGGTGCGCATCCGGCATTGGGCTCTCATCGTTTTCTCTGAACAGGATGGCGTAGGCAAGGACCTGAAGCACGTGATCATCAACTGGTACGCGGCCTGATTTGAGCTCCAGGATGGTGTTTCCCCTCGAGCCGTGGAAGATTGCGTCGGCACGGCCCTTGAGTCCCAATGTGCTTGAGATCCGATCCATTTCCAGTGCGGCCGAGCCAAACTGATCCAGATTTCGGTCCAGCCAGGATTTCATGTTTCGGAAGTGAGTCCCGGCGTCTTCGCGGACAGCCCGCTCATTAGCTGATACACGAGATCCGGGCAGAACTGCAATGAGCCTGGGAAGCGACTTGCGCAGAGCCGCCGTGAAATCAGTGGTTACCCCTTCGGCCATAGAGCGCACAAGATCGTCGAACAGGCTGTGGATCATACTACCCCGTGCCATCCAGTACGGCTCATCGGAAGGGGCCCGATTCATGAGGTCCGCAGAGCGCGTGCATGCCGCGGCTTCAACAGCCTCGGTCACGCTGATTGGACGGTAAGGTTCCAATATTAAGCGAGTTTCCGGGGTGACCGTGTAGATGCAGCTTCCGTCATCCAGGGTGTTGTTGAGGCTCAGACCCCGCGCGGAGACCGAGGCGCCTTCCCAACAGATCAACGGAAAATCGTACAGATCCGATCGTTGGAACTCGATCATGGTCTCCGGCAGAATCAGAAAGATCCTCGGGCCACCATCATCACGGGTCATCTCCAGACCGCGAAACAAATACGCCCCGCGCTTGGCCGGCCGCGGTTCCGATGAAATGCGGGTGACCAGTAGTCTTGGGAAGTCAGCTATTTGCTGGGAGGGCATGGCTGGATAATCTATCATAAGAGGGTAGGGGGCCTGAGAAGAAATAGGAAAGTCGGATCGCTTTTTTTGGGGTGGTGGTTGTTTCCCCGGTTTAATCACTGATACCAATGCGCTTTCAAAGATGTGAGATTGAGACCCTCACCCTAACCCTCTCCCCCAATGGGGGAGAGGGTTAGGGTGAGGGGGATCCAATGTTCCTCTTCTGATCGCGCATTGGTATGAGATACGCGGGCAGGACGCAGCGTATCCCTGATTTTCTCCAGAGCGCTACCCGAATATGATAAATGTAGTTTCTATCGAATTCAAGGAGACTCGGATCCATGAAGATCAAGCTTGCGGTTCTATTGATGTTGGCGGCTTTCCTGCTTGTGTCGGGATGTACCGAAAGACAGAGGCAAGGCATAAGCCACTGGAAATCCGACCTTATCGGCTTGAAAAGAACTATCACGCTGTACGCGGTGAACGGGCAGCCCATCAAATCCTGGAAGGGGCGTTACAAGGTGGAGATCGCCGGAGGCGCCGCGCGCTTTTTGCACGATGGCAAGGCAATAACAATCTCGGGGACTTACATTATCGAAGAAGAATAGTTGGACCTGAGCTTGCGCTTCACGTCGCTCAAGATGCGTTCAATCCGTTGTTTCGATGCGACCAGCACATCCTTTTCCAATTCCAGGGTGGCGGTGCGGTCGTAGCCTTTTCCGAGGAGCGCTTCAAGAATCGCGGGGATATCTACAATCCCCTCGCCGATGGGCAGGTGGGTGTCGTCACCAGGCCCTTTGCCGCCGTGGTTGTCGTGAAGGTGAACATGCGCGATGTGATCGCCCAGTGCCTCAATGATCCCAAACGAAGTGTTGGTCTTGCTCAGAAGTTGGGCGTGTCCCACATCCAGAGTCAATTTCGTTTCCGGCACATGGTCCAGGACAGTGGACAGATCTTGTGAATCCTCAGACAGGTTCTCAAGGCCGATTTCCACGCCCCTTTTTAGACCATAGTCGACGAGGTCGGCCAGGGCCTTCCTTTTCTCCTTCAGCAGGTCCTGGTGGACAAATCGCCTGTCCATCCAAAGGTGAACCGTCAGAAAGGAGATCCCCATTCTCTCGACCAGATCGACCGTATCGAGAAGGGAAGGGTGGTATCTTTCCCAAAGATTGTCAATGTCATTGGGCGGGCCCTCAAACGGACCATGCGCGATCAGGAAGAATCCTGTGTCAAAGCGGTTTGTTATGCCGGCGTCTCTGAAAAGAGATCTGGTCTTGGAATCCCTCAGGACCACCTCGCCCAGGTCAAATCCAATCTCCTGGAGGAAGTAGATGTCCTTGATCTTTTTGACGTGCCCGCCCAGTTGCATCGGCTGTTGTTCCCCGTCCCCCTTTTGCGCCTTTGTAGGGAACTGAGCAGGAAAGCCCTCTCTACGTTTCCTACTTAGGGTCCGCGGTCAATCCTATCTCCGCGTCTGTGAGATAGCAGGCTGGATCTGAGGCCCACACATCGTCGAAAACTGCTTCAGATCTGACCCGGAAGTTCCCGGCGCATATGTCGAGCCATTTGCACTTGTGGCAACGACCTGTCACATACTTTTTCTTGCTCTTGAGTTTCATCAGGAACTCGTCCCCCGGATCCGTCCATATTTCACTGAAGGGCTTTTGTTTGACGTTGCCGAATGTGTGATGCCGCCAGAACTGATCAGCATGAACAGCGCCGTCCCAGGACACGCATCCAATTCCCCGACCCGAACTGTTACCCTCGTTCATTTCCAGGAGTTTCAGCACATCCTCGGCCCTGTCCGGGTCCTCTCTTTTCAGACGCAGATACGTGTACGGCCCGTCCGCGTGATTGTCCACAGTAAGGACCTCAACCGGCTTACCCTTGTCATGCAGTTGCCGTGTCCGATCCAGAATCAAGTCTACGACGTCGCGGGTCTGCTCGTGGTTCAGATCTTCGTCCATCAACTGAGTGCCGCGGCCCGCGTAGACAAGGTGGTAGAAACAGATCCTCGGAATGTCCTTCTCGTCCACCAGGTCGAATATTCCCGGTATGTCCTGATAGTTACGCTTGTTGATGGTGAATCTGAGGCCTACCTTGAGTCCGGCCTCTTGACAGTTCCTGATACCGCGCATGGCCTTCTCAAAAGCTCCTTCCGCCCCGCGGAATGCGTCATGAGTTCGTTGAAGCCCATCCAGACTGATCCCCACATAAGAGAGCCCGATCTCATGAAGTTTCTCAGCGACAGCCCGCCTTATGAGAGTGCCGTTGGTAGAGACCACGGCACGTCGCGCCGCGTTCACTGCGTGTCGGATGAGATCCATTATGTCGGGCCGGATCAGGGGTTCGCCACCGGAAAAGAGTATTACCGGCGCGCCGAATCCAGCAAGATCGTCTATCAGGGCTTTGCCGTCATCCAAGGAAAGCTCACCAGTGTAGTCCTCGTCCTCGGATTTGGAATAGCAGTGAACGCACTTCAGGTTACAACGGCGGGTGACGTTCCACACCACCACAGGCTTCTTGTCCTCGGAGAACTGCAACAGATGTGAGGGTAGATCCTTGGAATGACGACCGTATCTGAGGGGATCTGACGCCTCGACAGCTCCGCAGTAGAGTTTTGATATCCCAATCATGCGTGAAACCTCGTCTCCTGTTCTTCAAGAAAGGATAGCGCGTGAGCCCAATACTTGCAACACATGTCCGCTCGGTATCCGTGCCCACCAGTTGCGCATGACCTGAGCGGAATGTCACCGATGTTGCTGGTCCCCAGGTATCCTCTTCATTGTTGGGCACTACCGTCCAGGGATTTGAAATAGTCCTCCAGAATAACGGAATGGTCGAAGGCCAGAGGATTGGGAAGGTTGTCTCTTGAAAACACCCCTATGTCCTCTGCATCGTCCTGTGCCGTAGGATCACCTTTTCCGCGAGCCGTATAAACCACGGTAAGCGTATGGTGGCGCGGGTCCCTGTCAGGATCGGAATAGACCCCAAAGAGCTTGATGTCCCTAGCTTCCAGAGATGTTTCCTCAGCCGCTTCCCGGACCGCGGCGTGTTCCGCTGATTCTCCGTAGTCGATGAATCCCCCGGGCAGAGCCCAGCCGTGAGGCGGATTCTTGCGCTGTATGAGGACTATGCCTCTGAGTACGCGAATGATGATGTCAACCGTAGGAATAGGGTTGCGGTACACTGAAATAATGTTTCCGCATTTGGGGCAAGAGACCGCGTTTTTCATGTGGATTCTCCGGTAGCGCGCGTGACGGCAGGATACGGGAAAATAGCGGATTAAGATAGACTATTCGCGTGTAGGGGGTTGACAATGAGCCGCGAGATTGGCACTCACTATTAGAGAGTGCTAGTAATTCAAAGCTCTCGAACTATAATGACCATAACCAGGAGGTGTTAGCCATGAAATTTCGTCCTCTGTATGATCGTGTCGTCGTTGAGAGGGTGGAATCGGAGGAAACAACCGCGGGAGGAATAATCCTTCCGGACTCTGCGAAAGAGAAGCCTCAAGAGGGCAAGATTGTTGCGGTGGGTGTAGGCAAGATGGGTGAAGACGGGAAAGTCACCCCAATGCAACTCAAAGAGGGTGACCGGATCCTTTTCGGGAAATATACGGGATCTGAGGTCAAGATCGACGGAATAGAGTACATCATCATGAAAGAGGATGAGGTATACGGCACAATTGAATAGAGCCGTGTCGCCACTGACACCTCGTCCGTTACCAACCGGATTTGTGGATAAACGCAAACAAGCACCGTTATCAAGGAGGAACAAATAGATGGCCGCTAAGCAGATATTGTTTGATCAGAAGGCTCGCGACAAGATCCTCGCCGGCGTGAATATTATGGCCGACGCGGTGAAGACTACACTTGGGCCCAAGGGCCGCAACGCGATATTGGAGAAATCCTGGGGTTCACCCACTGTGACTAAAGACGGCGTGACCGTAGCCAAAGAAATCGAGCTTGAGGACAAGTTCGAGAATCTGGGCGCGCAGATGCTCAAAGAGGTTGCTTCCAAGACATCCGATGTGGCCGGTGACGGTACCACTACTGCAACCATACTGGCCCAGGCGATTTATCGCGAAGGCCTCAGACTGGTCGCCGCGGGCGTGTCTCCCATGGATCTCAAACGCGGGATCGACGTTGCGGTTGAAGCAGTCGTCGAGAAGATCAAGGAACTCTCCAAACCCACCAAGGACAAGAGCGAGATAGCCCAGGTCGGAACCATCTCCGCCAACAACGACGCCACTATCGGAAACATTATCGCCGAAGCCATGGAAAAGGTCGGCAAAGAGGGTGTCATTACCGTCGAAGAAGCCAAGGCTATGGAGACATCTCTGGAAGTGGTGGAAGGAATGCAGTTCGACCGCGGATACCTCTCCCCCTACTTTGTCTCCGATCCGGAGCGGATGGAAGTTTCGTTGGATGACCCCTACATTCTGATCAACGAGAAGAAGATCGCCAATATGCGTGATCTTCTGCCGCTTCTGGAGCAGGTTGCCAAGATGGGCAAGCCGCTCATGATCGTGGCCGAAGACGTAGAAGGCGAAGCCCTCGCCACACTGGTGGTCAATAAGCTCAGAGGCACCCTTAACGCGTGCGCGGTCAAGGCCCCCGGGTTCGGAGATCGGCGTAAGGCCATGCTCGAGGACATCGCAATCTTGACCGGTGGTCAGGTAATTTCCGAGGATCTGGGACTGAAGTTGGAGAACGTAACTCTCAACGATCTGGGCCGTTGCAAGCGCATCTCGGTTGACAAGGACAACACCACGATCATTGACGGTGCGGGTTCCAAGGAACAACTGGAAGGCCGTGTGAAGCAGCTCAGAACACAGGTTGAAGAGACTACTTCCGACTATGATCGTGAAAAGCTTCAGGAAAGACTGGCCAAGCTTGTCGGTGGTGTAGCGGTCATCAACGTGGGCGCAGCCACTGAGACCGAGATGAAGGAAAAGAAAGCCCGTGTCGAGGACGCGCTCAACGCTACAAGGGCGGCTGTCGAGGAAGGCATTGTCTCAGGAGGTGGTGTAGCATACCTGAGATGCCTGGACGCAGTGAAAAGTCTCAAACTCGATGGTGATCAGGCAGCGGGAGCCGGCATAGTCTTACGATCGCTGGAAGAACCCATTCGTCAGATTGCCAACAATGCGGGCCATGACGGTTCCATAGTCTGTGACAAGGTCAAGAACAGCGAGGCCGGTTTCGGATTCAACGCGGCCACCGAGGAGTACGAGGATCTCCTGCAAAACGGAGTGATTGATCCTGCAAAAGTCACCCGACTTGCCCTGCAGAACGCGGCTTCGGTTGCCAGCCTCATGCTGACCACCGAGGTCATGGTCGTTGAAAAACCCAAGGACAAAGACGCTGCTATGCCGCCCATGCCCGGTGGCGGTATGCCCGGCGGCGGCATGTACTAACCCCGGTCGGGCGGACTTCTGAGTTCGCCGGACTTCATAGGCGCATGGAAAGAACCGAGCGTCTTTCCGTGCGCCGAAACCTCCCATTGCTCTCTTATGATGTTCATGACCGTACACCCCAAAAGATATGGGTTGGAATTGCGGGACAACACCAGCCGGCCGGGGTTCCGGTCAGTACCCGTTGATTCTCGTGCAGTGAAGAGGGCGACGCATGCGTAGCCCCTACGGGAGCAAGACGGGCCGCTTTCGCGTCCCGAAGAATCGGTAGCGTACGGTATCCCGTGATCTTCACGGTTCCTTTATTCCCCCCCTCTGCAACCTGACTCCGGGACACACTTGACACAGGGGCTTCGTCCAGACGGCATTGATGCGGGGTTTTCGCTGTAGGGGCTACGCATGCGTCGCCCTCTTTGCCCCGGGGGACAGTTTCACCTGCTGGCCAACTGACCGAAATCACAGGTGGTAACGCCACCCACTGTGTCACGTGTGGGCAAGAGTCAGCTCTGCAACCCCCCGTAACCCATCACAATCTCTGCAACGACCGTGGGGGCAGGTGTAGGGGCTACGTATGGATGCGCCATCCATCGTTGTCTATGATCACGTAGACGTTGTCTGGAAGGGTCTCCGGAAAACGGTCCTGTGGGTGGTTGAGCCTGTTGGCAAGGTACGAACCGACGTCAGCCGGAAGACAGGTGTAGGTTTTCACATTGTAGAGTCAGAAAAGGTCTGATAGGCAAATCCAAGCCTGTTTTGGCGGCCCCGGCAACGACCAATCAGGGTTCGATCGCCGGCCGTAAAGGTGGCACGTTCAATAATCTGCTCTCCGGAGTAGTGAAAATCTCTCATGTACAAGACTAATCCCCAAGCAAGGACGCTTTGCTCCACCTGTCAGGGAAACGAGGGTTTTCTTAACACTACCGGGAGAGTAGCCCTTCTGTTGACTTCCTTGTCGCTATTGTGTATAGATCCGCGGTAAGAAAACCATAGTAAGGTTACTCCTGATATTGATGGTTTTCTTCACGGTTTTCGGCTGACACAATAGCCGAGGGAGGAAGTGCGGAAGGCCCAAGGGTCACGATTCCAAGCAGCGGAAGCTCACGGTCAATCTTTACAAACAGAGGGAACGCTCCGTCCAGGACATATGCCGGATTATCGGGATTTCAGAGCCCACTCTTTACAGTTACCTGAGAGAGTCCAAGTCTCAGTAATCCGAGTTCGTTGCGATTGGCCCAATTCCAAAGGAGATAAGGTCATGCCGGCCCGAATCCTCATCGTCGAAGACGAAATAATCCTCGCCAAGAGTCTGGCTCGCTCACTGAATAACCTCGGCTACGAGATAGCCGGAATGGTCTCTTCAGCAGAAGAAGCCGTCCGAATGGCCGAAGAAGCCAAGCCCGCTCTGGTACTCATGGACATCAAACTGGAAGGAAAGATTGACGGCATCGAGGCGGCGGAGCAAATTCGGAATCGATTCGATGTTCCAGTGGTCTACCTAACAGGGTTCGCGGAGAAGGACGTCCTGGAGAGAGCCAAGAAAACGGAGCCTTATGGTTATCTGGGGAAGCCGGTGACCTTGCTGGAACTGAGAAGCACCATAGAGACGGCCCTGTACAAGCATGAGGCGGATAAGAGACTCAGGGAGAGTGAAGAGATGTACCGGCTGATCTTCTCTAAGGAAAAGGATGCGATAGTTCTTACGGATGCTGAGACATTCGATTTCCTCGATGTCAACGAGGCCGCTGAGAGGCTTTGGGGCTATACGAGGGAAGAATTGATGAGTATGAAGGCACTGGACGTGAGTGCGGAAGTGGAGAAGACCGCTGCATCTCTTCGAGCCGGAACCCAACCCGAAGGTATCCAAGTTCCCCTTCGGTGGCACAAAAGGAAGGATGGGACGGTCTTCCCGGTGGAAACATCCGGTAATTCTATTACTTTGAGAGGGCGAAAGGTCGTCTGTTCAATCATAAGAGACATTACGGAGCGGAGAAGGGCAGAGGAGCAAATCAAAGCATATCTCAAAGAAAAAGAAGTCTTGCTCCGCGAAATCCACCACCGGGTCAAGAACAACCTCGCCGTTATGAGTAGTCTTCTCTCTCTCCAGTCGGAATATACCGCTGATGAAGTTCATAAGAAGATGTTTGAGGATACTCAGGCTCGTGTACGATCAATGGCTCTGGCCCACGAACTACTCTATCAATCGGAGAGCCTGGCCGGCGTCAATTGCAGCGAATACATAGGAAAACTGATGGATCATCTTCTCGTATCCACCGGCAGTGGAGGAAAGGTCATAAACGTCAAAAGAGACGGGGGGGACGTTCTCCTCAGTCTCAACACCGCTATCCCAGTGGGCTTCTTGATAACCGAGTTGGCCTCCAACTGTCTAAGGCACGCTTTTCCAGACAGAAGTGAAGGCGAGATCAGAGTATCCTTGAGGTCGGTAGGAGAGCAGGAGTTCGATCTGGTGGTCAAGGATAACGGTGTGGGGATGCCGGAGGATGTGGATCTGGAGAATCCGAAGTCGATGGGCCTGGATCTGGTGGATACCTTTGTGACTCAATTGCATGGACAGATTGAGATCCGGCGAGACAAAGGGACGGAAGTTCGGATCAGGTTCCAGGAAGCGAAGGAGAAGTGGTGATGACAGCACACTCTACCCGGCTCTGGTATTGCTCACGTGTGTCTCTGCTCCCCTGATTCCTTAGGGTGTGTCACAAAACAAGGCTTGCAACAGGTTGCTGACGCAATTGTAGGGGTGCGCACGCGGGAAAGGGCGGATACATAGAGCCTGCCCCTGGCCTGAACAGGGGTCCGCCCCTACAGGAGAATGCCAACGTTATTTCGTGGCAGGCCTTTACCGTACATTTTGTCACGAATCCGGGGACCGGCCGTCGGCTCACGGTCGAATCTTCTTGTAGAACAGCGCCTTCCTGGGCGACAGGTCCCCATCTGAAATCTGTTTGCGGATCTTCACAAGGTCCACTTTGCGCGCGCCTCCCTGCACGAGCAACGCTTCACGTTTCTGTATGCCGGACCAGATGCCCCCGGCCGCGAGGAGCAGACAACCCACGATGAGGCCGACAAATATCAGGTCCCGGGATTTCTTCTCCATTTGATCGAGAATCCGACTCATGACGGCCTCTTTCCCTCTGTGAATCGGGCCTCGAATAGGCACCGGTGGCAGCGGATGCAGTCCAGGTCTTGGGCGAAGCTTATCCCCAGGTCGCATTGGCCCGGAATGGGACTCGGGGCCGATCGTCTTAGAAGAGTGATCTTGTTGAACAGCGCGAGAAACGCACCCGCGGGACAGAGGTACCTGCACCAGAATCGGAAATAGAATACCGACGCCACAAGAACCGCGATCGACAGGGCCAGAATCCATGAATCCATTCTGCCCGGAAGCAAGTGCTTCAGTCTGTCGCCGAAGAAGTGTTGTAAAGGGCTGAAGCTCAGCCAAACAGTGTCGTTGGACAACAGGAAAAGGCAGGCCACTATGGCCAGAAGCGCAAACTTGAAGAACCGCGCGGCTCGTTCAACCCCGGGAGTGGGTCTTTGCCGCCAACTCTTGATGGCAAGGAATTCCTGGAGAGCGCCAAATGGACAGAGAAACCCACAAAAGGCCTGACCCCACAGAATCGCAATGAGCAGGACTCCAAAAAATAGGACATTCCGCCAGAGCGTGCCTTCCGCGGGCATGGTCCCCTGAATGAGCGAGACCGCGTCCAGTGAAGTGAAGGGCGCGTTCAGATAGACTCCCAGAATCAGAAAGCCCGCGATAAGGCACAGGTACCTGAGCATTCGAGACCGCAAATGGAACGCGGCCACGAAAAACATCAGGAGCAACGCCACAATCCAGACTCGCACATCGTCGGCGCCGGCCTTCCAGGTCCAAGTGGATTCAGGAGCAGCTTCACGCGGCGGGAGCCCGAGAATCGGTCCCGCTATGCGTCGGCCTGTTTCATCAAGTGTTCTTGTGATCGCTTTGCACGTGATGGTGGCCCCGGTCATGGCGTCTATTCCCAGGGCCTTCTCATCCACTATGGAGAGGCCTTTGAACCGACCGAGCCAGTCGTCAATTCCCTTGATGTACGATGGGGTCTCTCTCGATCCGACAATACCGACACCCCGGATCTTTCCATCTTGAGCTATTGACACGAGCAGATTGATCGGGCCGCGGTAGCCCCGCACGTCTCCCGCGGGAGGAGAAGTGCTCAATGAGAAGGATTGGCCCTGATGATCAGGACTTGTGCCGACGTAGTGAGGGTACGGTTTGTCGTGGAATGAGAACGTGGTGTCGCCCGATATCTTCTCCAACACGTTCTTATCGAACTTGATCTGTGGCGAGGTGTCCGGGGGACCTATGATCACACGCCACGTCATACACGCCAGTACCGCGAAGATCAGGGCCCAGGAAAGCCTCAAATAGGGAAATGAGGCCTTGGGGCGGGCACGGTAATGCTCGATTGAAGCGTCGATCCGGGCAAAGGTGGATTCCAGAAGAATCAGAACAGCCGGCAAAAAGACAATTGACGCCAGGACCAGACAGGCACGGTGCATCCCGAGCAAAGGGACCAACAGGGCGCCTGCGAGCAAAGCCCCGACAGCCGCCCCAAAATGGTCTGCCGCGTCGATCCAACCCGATGATTCGGCTGTGTTTCCGCTCAGTTCAAGGTGGCGGGACGCGACAAGCGGGAAGATGAAGCCGGTCATGGTCGCGGAGAAGAAAACCAGGGTGAAGACCACAACCTGAATCAGCAGTGGGTCCAAATGAGCTGTCAGGGCCAGCACAGTCGGCATGGCCAAACACAGCAACCCGAACAACAGCAATATCAGGGCAATGACGGATGACTTGCTGCGTATTCGAGACAGCATCCTGCCCGCGGCAAAGCCGCCAAGGGCCAGGCCTGTCATGAATATCCCTGATATCAAGCCGATCCTCTCGAACACGTACCCGAATAGGCTCTGATACGCATAGATCAGAACTATCTGTGCGCCCATTGCCGCAGCCCCGACCGCGGTCATGGCCAGAACCGCCTGGAATTTACTTTCAGCCCCGTTTCGCGAACCCCAGCGGACTCTGAACCCGATCCGGGCCACGCCGAAGAAGATGAGCGGTATCAGAAACACCGCGAGTCCGCCCCTCCTGATCGTGTCCACGACCTCCATGTGCCCGGTGCCGGAGAAGCGCCCCCACAAGATCATGGCCAGCGAAGATGACACGGGATCGAAATCAGTGTTTATCAAGGACGGTGAGCGTTCCAGTTCTTTGTGGACAAAGGCCGATCTCGTCGGGGGCAACAGCGTCTCGAATGCCGCGGGATCGAACAGGACCCTGTTCAATTTCAGCGTGGAATATCGGGATCTCAGGGAGGCGGGGTCCAATGTGAGGATGTTCGGCGAGCGCGACGCAAAAAGGATGGTCTCATCACCAGGGGTCCCCTTTACGGCAGGAAAGACACGTTTCAGAGTATGATAGACCGATCCCGCGTATGATGCGATTTCCGAACCCCAGAAGTTTTCCGAAGATGTCACACTGGTGACAAAGACGCCCTTGGAGGTAAGCCCCCGTGAGGCAGCGCTGAAGAATTCCAGCGTGTAGTACCGATTCCAAAAAGCGGAGACCGGATCAGGAATCATTGTGATGATAACATCATACCGCGCCTTGGTCAGGCGGTTCACAAACAGACGCCCATCCCCGAATATGATGCGCACCCGTGAATCTTTCAGCGCTTCCCTTTCCAGCGCAGGCATGTGCCGGCCGGCAATCTCCAAAGCCCGGGGATCCGGTTCAACCACATCGAGCCTTTTTACGGGATACTCCAGGAGCGCCGGCACAAAGCTGCCGATGCCACCGCCGATCAGCAGGATCCGCTTGGCGTCCGGCTTCTGAGCCATGATCAGGGCCGCGAACCGATTTGCTGTATGCGGATCAGGAAATGAACTGACTATCTTGCCGTTGCCGAACAGAGACAACTGCTTTCCAAGGCGGGCAATTTCCACCTGTTGATAGGGCGTAGGCTGAGAGTCGATCAGTTGCAGGCCCGGGTGCAGGGCCGACCACCGGTCGCGAATTGAGCGTTCCATGAAGCCTTCACCCAGCGGAGAAAGGAGGGCGAGCGCGGCGAGGCACACGGGAACTCCCACCACCAGGGCGTTGAGCTTTTTCAGGCGTGCCCCATAGACCATTGCGCCGCCGACAAGAATCAGCGCCGCCACAGCCGCGATCCGCAACGGGGGCGCCAAATGAACCAGAACAAACGTGAAGAGTAGGCCGCCTGCCAGGCTGCCAAGAGCCTCGAACACATAAAGCCGGGCTATCACGCCATCATCGGCGCGCCTAACGCATCGACATCCAACCGGAAATAGAAACCCGGTCAAAAAAGCAGTGGTGAACGTACCCAGCGGCGCTGCCGCGGATATCCCGTGCAGCGGCGCCGGCTCAGCAGGAGCCGCTCCGAAAAAATGCGAGAAAACGCGGATGAAGACTATCTGGAAGAGCAGTGAAACAGCCAATAGGACGAGAGAATGAATGAAGACGGCATTTGGCTCACCGTTGGTCCTCTTGACGAATCCAGCGCCCACTGCCGCGCCGATCCCTATCCCCATGAGCCATGCGCTGTAAAATATCCCTATGGAAATCTCGGTCCCGTGGAAGATGACCAGTATCTCCCTCAAGAGAAGGATCTGACCAATAAGAGAAGCAAAACCAAAAAGAAAAAACAACAGATAAGACATGAACCCGGGACGCTCCGAACACCCGGCTAAAGGCTGGTGCTCAACATTGAGAACACCATTGCCAAGCTCAGGCCGAAAAGTATGATGACAGCCATCCAGGAGACGGTGTTGAGCAGGAGGCCGTTGGTGTGCTCTTTCATTACCTCGGGATCGTTGATCAACAGGAACATGAAAACGAGCACAACAGGCAGACATATTCCGTTGAGCACTTGAGACACGTACATGATCGGTACCAGGGGCAAATTCGGGATGAGCATAAACAGCCCTGAGTTGAACACAATAAAGCAATAGAAACCGTAGAATTGCGGGGCTTCGGAAAATTTCTTATCCAGGCTCGATTCCCAGCCGAAAGCCTCGCAAAACGTGTACGCTGTTGACAACGGCAATATTGAGGCCGCGAACATTGATGCGTTGAAGAGCCCAAAGGCAAACAGATACGTGCAGTATGGGCCTGCCACGGGCTTGAGCGCCAGGGCCGCTTCGGCAGGCTCGGTTATTCCTATCCCCCACTTGTACAGGGTTGCGGCGCATGCCAGGATGACGAAAAAGGCTACCACGTTGACAATAATAGACCCTATGACAACGTCGACCCTGGCGGCCTTGAGGTCCTTCAGCCCGAGCCCCTTGTCAACCATTGATGCCTGAAGGTAGAAGAGCATCCACGGCGATATGGTTGTCCCGACCATGGCCACCAACATTACCAGGAACGCGTTTTCCATCTTGATGGTCGGCGCAGCGACTGAGTGGAGCACCTCCACCCAGTCGGGCTTCACCAGAAAGCCGGCCACCACATAGCAGACGTAGAAGAGACAGGCCGTGAGGAACACCTTTTCCACAGAGCCATAGGTTCCTTTCACAACGAGCCACATCAGAAACAGAATGCTCAACGGCATGGAGATGTATCTGGAAATACCAAAAATTTCCAGAGCGGCCGCGATGCCGGCAAAATTGGCCAAAGTCGCACCCAGGTTGGTGATGAGGAGCAGAATCATAACGTAGAACGTCGGCTTTACTCCGAAGCGTTCACGGATAAGATCCGAAAGCCCCTTGCCGGAGACCACGGCCATTCGGGCAGACATTTCCTGGATGACTATTAACAGAAGCGTTATGGGAATCAGGGTCCACAGCATCGACAGGCCGAACTGGGCGCCCGCCAAAGAATAGGTGGCGATACCCCCCGCGTCGTTGTCCACGCTGGATACAATTATCCCTGGGCCCATCAGGATCAGGATCGCCCATAAGGGGGCAAAGCGTCGTCTGAGGAAGCCGCCTTGTGAGGGGAGGGCGGAAATGTCTGATATGTCGGGCAAAATCAACGCTCCTCACAGGTCACTTGCCCAGATGGGGCGCAAGTATCTCGAGCAGGGCCTTGAACCTTATCACACCGGTAATCCTGTCTTCATCATCCACAACGGGAAGGGCCCGGAATCCATATTTCGCGAACAGGTCAGCCAGGTCCTCGGCCTCTTCGTCGATCTCCACAGTAACAAGCCTCGTCGTCATGATCTGTTCCAGAGGCGTGAATATCTCATTGGACAGCAGGTCCCTGAGGCTGACAACACCCAGGAGTTTGGAGTCGCTGTCCACGACATAAGTGTAGTATATTACGTCCGTTTCTTCTGCACACTGCTTGATGTGGGCAAGGGCTTCCACGATGGTTTTGTCCGGGGCAAGCGCGAGAAACTGAGTGGTCATAAGACCGCCCGCCTCATCTTCCTCGTGTTCCATCAAGGCCTGGACCTTCTCAACGTATTCCTCATCCATTTCCCTGAAGATGTCGCTTACGTTTTCCACAGGAAGGTCTGCTATGAGGTCCGCGGCCTCGTCCGGGGACATCTCTTCGATGATGTCGGCCGCCCTTTCCGGGGACAGACGCTTGATGATTGAGACTTGAACCTTGGGATCCATCTCTTCAATGGCATCGGCCACTATCTCTTCCGTGAGGGAATCCACAACAGCTGCACGCTCGTGAACATCCAGATCCTCCATGATGTCCGCGAGATCTGCCGGGTGTAGCGAGGCAATGCTGCTTTGAGGAATCTGCAACCTCAGTCGATCGGGATCCGCGAGTGGTTGTGCGTAATGCCAGGCTATGAATCGCTCCTTGAGGGGATAATCGAAAAACCACTCCATGAAGCGTACCACTGTTGACTCAATTCCCAACCGCCGGAGCAGCCCCCTCAGCCCAACATCCACCTGCGCCAGGATCAGTCGCCCGTTCGATGAAAGGAATTGGAGATCGTTCACCCGTTCCACCTTGGCGCCGTCTACGTCCACGATCTGTTTGTCAAGCAGAAAATCCCTCAACAAAATCTCCGAGTCGCCGGTAGAAAGGGGGGCGGAATCACCGCGCTCGACCTTGAGGGTGATTCGGGAAAGCTCAATGGAGTCAACCAGTTCCCAGTCAACGTACCAATATTCCCGTGGCCGGAACCTCCGGTAAACCAGTTTTACTACCTCCGGCTCAGGAAGATCCAGGTCCACCACCAGATCCCACAACCGACCCAGATCATCTCCGCTTTTGGAGGCGATCTTTGCCTTGATGAGGCTGCTAAGGTAGTGCTGGTGAACCTGCGGAGTTTCCAAAAACGCCTCCAAGCATTGGGGCCGCCCCGATTCGGGAGCCTGCGGATCGCCCCAACAGGGTTTCCTGACCTCCCGCTCCGTCACGCGGGGTACCGGCATTCGATCATAAACACTTAATGATATCCGTACCGGGTCTCATTTGGAAGGAGAACTTGAACAAATCAGTAACCCCCCAGTCATTTGGGACTGACGGGTACGACCACGTTCCTGCGTTCCACAGATGGCAAGAGGGCGCACACACAGGTGCGCGCCGTACACTCTGCCCCACGACGGGTCTAGGCCCAGACGCAGGGACAGGCCCCGGATCGGTGTCCGGGGCAAACTCTGTGTGTCTGCCCTCAACTTTGTAGCCCCAGGAAACTGAAGGGGTAATACCAATGCGCAACCAGAAGAGTGAGATCGGTTTCTCGGGTGCCACTGCGGATGATCCGCTGTTTGTCCACCTAGCGAGCTATAATAGCCTGACATTACAGGCGGTTGCGGGATTCTTCGGGATTATTGAAATTATTTCTGTTGAGCCTTTCCGGAATTGAGGCATAATGTTCCGCAGTCCTAGAAACGTACGTTTGGAGTGAAGAATGCCCATACGCAAGCAGCTCGAGGTGATGCTGTCAGATGCGCCCGGAGAACTGGCTAAACTCACCGGCGCTCTCATGGAAGATCACGTCAACATTGAGGCGATGTACATCCAGGATGCAAACGAATATTTGCTGGCCCTCTATGAATGCCGCGGCCAGACCGGCCGACGAGTCGCCCCCAGGGACTACTATGAGGCGATTCTGAAGGAATCATCCAAGTATTCCATGATCCGTCTGATCACCGACAATCCCACCAAGGCCGTGGAAGTGTTGACAGCCGCGGGTTACCAGGTCAAAACACACGACGTGTTCGGCATGATCTTGGCCAACAGACCCGGGGTTCTCAATGAGGTGTCCAAACAGTTTGGGGACGCGGGGGTCAATATCAGCTACACCTATGGATCGGGTTTTGCCGACAGTGACGCGGCTCTGTTCATCTTCCGAGTCTCGGACATCGACAAGGCCCTGGAGCTTTTCCCGGATGGAAAACCATCAACCTGACCGGGCGTTTGGCTCGCCGGACCGGGGGGCGCCCATACGTAATTCCGGGAGTTTGTACGGTTCACGGTGAACGGTTGCTCTTCAACAAAGAAGCGGAGATAAAATGCGTCTAGAACTAAAGCAGACTGGTCCACGCAAGATGGAGGTGACCTCCGAGAAATGGACCTTCACGGTTGACCTCAAAGAACAATTCGGAGGTGAAGACTCAGGTCCCAATCCATCCGAATTGACAGCGGCCGCGGTGGCTTCCTGCGAAGTGCTCACAGGCGTGTTCTGGGCGGCCAGGCGACACGAGATCGAACTGCGAGACGTGCATGCGGAGGTGACCTGGGAATACGGCGAGAAGCCCGAAAGAATATCAGAGATCAACGTGGCCATTCGCAACGTCGCGGACCAGATGGGTGACGAGAAAAAGACCCGTGCGTTCACCAACGTGGCCAAGGGCTGCACTGTGACCAAGACACTTCAGATTCCGCCCGAGATGAGCCTCACGGTTGAATGATCCGTACAACGGGCGCAACTCATGCGGTTCAGGGTTCACAAACCGGTCCGATCGCTTCCGGGCACAAAATAATGTGCCGCCCAGACACTGTTGGGGACTTCACGGAAATGGATTCAACATCTGGAAACTTCTCCGGACGAATCGCGCGTCCGAGTAGGCAACCACGGCATCCCGCGTTGTTCTACACAGGACACAGATTTCCTCCGATTGACACACACAATCCCCAGCCGGATCAGGAGTCGCCGGACGAGCAGGATGCATACGAGGTACGAATTATAGACAACGACTTCAACACGTACCAGGAGGTCATGGACATCACTCGTCTCGCATTGAACATAACCGAGGAGCAGGCGTATGCCGTTGCATGGGAAGTAGACCACCGCGGTTCGTGCGTGGTCGCGTATGGACCGTGCGCGAGGGCCGAAGAGATCGCGGAGATGATTCGGACTATCGGCATAGAAGTTCAGGTGAACCCGCGAGTTCCAGGTCGGTCTTGATACCTGAGGCTTTCCCGGCATGCCCGTAACGTCCGATAACATATATTATGTCAACTCGCCACGGTTGATGCTCGTGCGCGGGCGCAAACAGCCCCAAGATTGACTCTTCTTTGCCCGCCCGGTATAATTGTTTCAGAAAGCGGAGGTGATCCTTATGAATACAGAGCCTCTCTACCAGGGTGTGCTCATGACCGCGGATGAGTACTTTAAGATGCCTGATGACGGATTCCGCTATGAGCTTATTCACGGAGTTCTTGTTATGACCCCTAGCCCCACTTTCTTGCACCAAAGGGCTCTGAGTGATCTCTTCTCGGTCCTGCATGACCATACTAACCGAAACGATCTCGGAGTTGTGGTCGTTGCCCCTCTCGACGCAAAATTGGGAGATCTCATCGTCTATCAGCCGGACATACTCTTCTTCAACAAGGCGAAAGCGCTTGCCAGGGAAGACCGTGTGGACGTTGTTCCGGATCTTGTGGTTGAGATATTGTCTCCAGGGACCGCGCTTAAGGACCTGAATGTGAAGAGAGCCGATTATGAGGCCGCGGGCATTCAGGAATACTGGGTAGCCGACACCGAGGCAAGGTCTTTTCGGTTCTTTGTTCTGAAAGAAGGCCGATACGTGGAGCAGGCGCCTGACGTTTTCGAATCACACGTGCTGAAGGGGCTTCGATTTGACGGCAAGGGGTTCTGGGAATCATTGGGCAAATGAGTTTCATCCCCTTCTTCTTTGCTTTCCGAAAAAGATGAATTGACAACCCCGCGGCTCATTCCTATGATCCGTTGCCATGAGCAGATCTTCCATTCCCTTGGACAAGCCGCTTCTGAGCTTGGCCATAATATCCAAGAACGAAGCCGACAGAATCGGCCGCGTATTGTCCTCCGCTGCGTCGGTCGTGGACGAAGTGATAGTTGTTGACTCGGGCAGTACCGACGAAACTGTGGAGATTTGTAAATCCAGTGGCGCTACAGTGATCCACCAGGAATGGCTGGGATATGCTGCTCAGAAGCAGTTTGCCATGGAGCGAGCCGATGGAGAGTGGATTCTGAACGTGGACGCGGACGAGGCCTTGTCCGAGGATTTGGGCAAGGAGATCCTTTCCGCGCTGAGGCATGCGGAGTCGGATGTTGCGGGTTACTCCATTCCCAGGCTGAGCCGGTATCTGGATCGATGGATTCGTCATGGTGGCTGGTACCCTGATCGAAAGGTTCGGCTGGTACGCCGTGGCAGGGCAACCTGGGTCGGGGATGGGATTCATGAGAAACTGGAGGTCTCCGGCAAAGTCCAAGGGCTGGAAAGTCCCCTGCTGCACTACGTATATCGTGACATTTCCGACCAGGTGACGACCATGAACCGGTTTTCTACCGTGTCCGCTGAACACCGGAAGGAGCCGGGTTCAAGCGGGTATTTGTTGCTCGGTCTGGTACACGCTGTGGGGAAATTCCTGGAATGTTGGGTATGGAAATTGGGAATTCTTGATGGATATCCAGGCCTAGTGATAGCGGTGAACAGCGCGTTCTACGTGTTCCTCAAACATGCGAAGGCCTGGGAGAAAGGGCGTGCGCTTGATAGGTCCGATTAATCTTCCGTCATAACTTAGGCTTCCGAGAATCCCTGATCGGTGATAATTCCATGAAGATCGCCATTGCAATCGAGCGCTTCAGCGTAACCGGGGGCGGCGCCGAGTCCTACGCAGTCGAATTGGCCCGGACCCTTGTTTCGGTGGGCTGGGAAGTTCACATGTACGGGCATTCATGGGATCAGGACCCGAAGGCCGCGGTCTTTCATCGCATACCGGAACTTCCCAAATGGGTCCCGCCCTCCATCAGGATACTCCATTTTGCACTTCGCCATAAGGCTATGGTTTCTCGGGAACAATTTGACGTAATTCTCGGGTTCGGCAACACCATGGCCATGAATGTGTACCAAAGTCATGGTGGCGTGCATTACATGAGCAATATCAGGAAACTTCGGGCCGTTGAAAATCCGGCCCTGCGATTCCTCAAGACCCTGTCGCTCTTTGCGACCCCCAAGTATCATGCCAGGGCCTGGATTGAGTCCGCGCCTTTCAGAGCGCAGCAACATCCTGTTATTATAGCCATATCAGACATGGTTGGAAATGACATAGCCCATTGCTTTGGGATTGAGAAAGACGATATACGCCTAGTGTACAACGGCATTGATGCCAAAAGATTCGCGAGAGGGGCCCACAAAGAACGAGTGGAACTTCGCGAAAGGCTTGGAATGGATCGTGAGGTGGTTTTCCTTTTCATGGCTTACGATTTCCGAAAGAAGGGAGTGAAACACCTTATCCAGGCAGCCGGCGTACTTCGACGGCGGGTCGGACCCGGACGGTTCCGAGTCCTGATCGTGGGCGGATCACCCTCCCCTTCCCTTTCCAAACAGGTCCGGCGCTTGGATTTGGGTGATGTTGTGACCTTCCACGGTCCCACCAAAGAGCCGGAGGCATTCTATGGCGCCTGCGATGTCTTCACATTGCCCACGTTTTATGATGCGTGCTCCCTGGTGGTGTTTGAGGCCATGGCAGCGGGCCTGCCGACAATCACTACAGTATTCAACGGAGCCTCTGGGATAATCTCTCATGGGGTGGACGGCGCTGTGTTGCAAGACCCCGGAAATGTTGCTGAAATTGCTGATGCAATGGAGACTTTTCTTGACGAGAAACTACTTGAGGCCGCGTCCGCCGCGGCAATTCGGACCGCTTCCAAATACACCCTGGAGCACAACCACGAGCAAATGATCAAAATATTTGATGAAGTTGCGGGACGTCGATAGAATGAAGACAACTGCGCGGTAATGAGAAACGAGGAGGCAATAACCTGATGACGAGGTACGAGTTCACAGTCGTTGTAGAACAGGATGAGGACGGAATCTACGTCGCTTCCTGCCCTGCCCTTCAGGGGTGCTACTCTCAGGGGGACAGTTATTCGGATGCGATTGAGAACCTCAAGGATGCCATGAGATTGCATATTGAGGAGCGCCGGAGTCTTGGGGAACCCATACCCACTGAAGTGGCAGCGGAAAAGGTGCAAATAAGTGCCTAGACTGGGTCCCGGCAAACCTCGAGAGGTTCAGAGGGTATTGGAGAAGTTGGGTTTTCGCCTCGTTCGCCAATCGGGAAGTCACGCCCTCTACCGGCACCCTGACGGCAGATGGACAACCGTTCCCGTGCATCCAGGCAAGGATGTGGCCAAGGGAACGTTGAGAAAGGTTCTCAAGGACGCCGGCATCACGGTCCGCGAATATGAAGATATGCGATGAACCTGACGGCCGTCAGGCGCTTGCGCAAAAGACTGGATCAGGTCCCGGTTTTCCCCGGATCGTAGTCCGGGGCAGCCGCTGGGATGACGTTCTTTCGCGGGAATGACGAAGATGAGAAGGGATGGTCTTGTCCTAGGTTTTGACGCACATGCCCTGCCCCCACTTGCCTTCAGAGGGCTATCCAGGCTGTTTTGAATTTCTTGACCTCCGGTTGTCGAGGCGACTAGAATACAGATATACGTACCGCCCGGATTCGTGTAAGAGTGTACGCTTACCATTTAACAAGGAGGATGGAGATCATGAACTTAAGAGCAGCCATGGTCGGTGTAGTCGTTATGTTGCTCGGTTACGTTTTGTCTCTGTCGCGCCTTACGGGATGAGATATGAGGACTTTGCGGGTTCCTGGTTACCATTCCTCGGCCCATTATCGTTCCGAAGACCCGAAAATGGCATGACAGCTGCATAAATCCGGATAACACTAAAGGCGACTAATGCAAGACCCCACACAAAATGAGTACGGCTTTTATGGCCGTTTCAGATCGGAATTTCCTTCCCAGGTTATTATTGACGTCACGGATATCTGCAATCTGGCTTGCGCCCACTGTCCGCATTCCGAATTTGTGAAAACCAAGTACTATACTGCTTGTTTCCTTGATGCGGAACTCAGCGACTCCGCGGTGGATGAAGTTCGGGAACACGGCCGAGGGATAACCCAGTACATCCGCTTTACCGGGGAGGGTGAGCCGCTGCTCCACAAGCGAATACACGAGATGCTCGCCTACGCGGTCAAGAACTCCGGCACAGAGGTCAGTCTGACGACAAACGGAACGTTGATGAATGAGAACCACGTGGATAAACTACTGGAAACCCGTGTTCATGTGGTGGACATAAGCATTGACGCCTTCTCACCCGAGACCTATGCAAAGATCCGGGTCAAGGGCGACCTGGAGGTTACCCGTTCCAATGTCTTGAATCTAATTCAGAGATCGAAACACAGCGATAGTGCAACCAAAGTAGTTGTCAGTTACATCGAACAGCCGGGAAATATTCATGAAACCGCGGATTACGAAAGATTCTGGAAAGACCACGGCGCGGATTTCGTAGTGGTGCGTCGGCTGCACTCCGGCGCGGGAATGATTGACGCGGTGGCGGACGCTATGCGCGGCGAGAATGACCGGCAGATCAGGCGTCCGTGTACTTACCCGTGGGAACGAATTGTTCTGAATCCCCGTGGTAGTCTCTCCTTCTGCCCTGCGGACTGGAAGCACGAGTCAACCGTTGCAGACTACCGTGCCTCCACAATCAAGGAAGTATGGCAAGGCAAAGCGCTCCGGGAACTACGTGAGGCTCACGTGAGCAACGACTACTCTAAACACCCGTTTTGCGGGCAATGTCCGGATTGGAAAGCAACTCGGTGGCCCCGGGAAGGTCGGAGCTACGCTGACATGATGGAGGATTTCAAGGCCGCTAAATGAAGGAGATTGTTCATTCCAAGCCCTGGTTGTGCGACAGCGATCTGGAAAGTATGGCGCCGGTTTTCCGCTCGGGCATGGTGGCTCAAGGAGAGCGGACCCGGGCGTTTGAACGGGCCATGGCCCGCTGGGTCTGCGTGGAAACGAGCGGCGTGGCCGTCGGCAGCGGGACGGCCGCGGTCTTACTCGCTCTGCTGGCATTGGGGGCAGGACCCGGGGATGAGGTTGTTCTTCCCACCTATGTCTGCCATACGGTCCTAGAGGCGGTGATTACGACAGGCGCGACTCCTGTCTGTTGCGATGTGGGGCAGGACTGGGTGGTTACCGCGGAGACCATTCTCCCTTGCGTGAACAAACGTACGAGAGCCGTGATTGTGCCGCACATTTACGGGATCTTTGCAGATGTCTCGGCTATTCGTGACCTGGGGATTCCCGTTGTTGAGGATTGCGCTCAGGCTGTAGCCGGTTCTGGGAGCCGCGCGATGGAGAGTGACATAGCCGTCTTTTCCTTCCATCCGACCAAATGCCTCACAACCGGAGAAGGGGGAATGACTGTCTCCCCCAATCCGGACCTGGTCTCGGTCATGCGTGAGATCAGAGACGGCGGTACCGACGGCATTAAAGGCCGCCTCCTCTCCCCTTTGTCCGACCTCGCCTCTGCGCTGGGTCTCAGTCAGTTGTCTCGGTACGCGGAGTCGCTCAAACGTCGCAAAGAGCTCGTTCACGCCTACTTTCGATCTCTTTCCGCTGTCATACCTGAGAGCCTTCCGCAGGTGTCCGACGACCGGACGATGTGGTACCGTCTTCCGCTGCGGTTATCCGGGGGGATAGACGTATGGCGGCGGCATTTTGCCGAACGCGGCATCCACGTTCGCATGGGAGTGGACCGCCTATTGCACAGATCCCTGGACCTACACGACGACTCGTACCCCGCTGCTGTCCGGCATTTCCAGGAGACGGTGTCTCTGCCTCTCTATCCCGCTCTGACGGACGAAGAGCATGCCAGGGTGCTGGACGCGGCTGTGGAGATCTTCTCCAAGGTCGAAAAGAAGCGGCAGTAGGGGCGCACCCAATATTCTTACAGAATGGATCAAGCCCTTGGCTTCGCAAATGTTGCGGTGCTATAGTGCCACGCATTAAGAATAGGTTCTACGGCTGGACCCCCCTCACCCTCTGCCGCCAGGGCAGTGGGTTTGGGACCGCCCCCTTCGACGGGAGGGGGCATGGGCGCTAACCTAGTAGAGCGTTTCATAAATACCTTTACAATGGTGGATGCGGCAAATGCGCTTGCCCCCTCTCCTTCCGGGAGAGGGTTGGGGTGAGGGCATTATTGAAACGGTCTACTAGTGTACAGACCGGGAGTCCCGGAGGGACTCCTGATAGTAGCCCCGATTCATTCCGGGGTACGCTGGTCTTACAAGGCAACTCCCGAGTCCCAGAGGGACGACTGAAATTCCTTCCCTGCTCGTCGGAGTTCAGCCGTCCCTCAGGGACTAGGGCCGGTTGGTAGGTACGCCAAACCCCGCGATGAATCGCCGGGCTACTATCCAATGTTCCTCCGGAACATTCCGTCAACACAGTCTGAGTTGACGCCTGTAGGCGTAGAGGGAGCGTGATCTTATACCAAGTTGAGTTCAAAAGAATACGGTTCTGTTCTTGGGTGCTACTGCCGGCTTGCCCGGCAGTGGCACCCAAGAACAGAACCGTACTCTCTTGATTGCGCATTTCTATGAAAGTCCCGTTGAAAAACCACCCCTTTGCGGGTCAACGTATGGGGTGGTTTGGAGGAGAGCCACTGCGCGTGGGGCGATTGAGCGGGCCCCGGACAGCTTACGTGACATGACAGATGTCGGTAGACTGAAGTTGAAATGCCTGCCCGGCTAGGGCCTCCCCTCCAAGGTCGTGCGCAGCGTGCGCGCTCTTTAGGGGCCCCGTCCGAGGCGAAGCCACGGACCAGTGAACAACGGCAAGGACTTTCATGCTTCGTTGTCGCTCTCTTGCGATGTAAGTTGGTATTAGGCATGGCCGTTAGGCGCTAAGTATTTCGTCAGAGCGTTGACGAGCCCTTCGATCGTATATTCGGACGCTTCAACATGGACCGGTAGGCCGTTTGCCTTCATAGTTCGGGAGGTTATGGGCCCGATGGACGCGAGGGTTATTCCTTCCAAGAGGCGGTTCAGGTCCGCGTGGCCCAGGATCTCCAGGAAATGGGTGACAGTGGAAGATGATGTGAATGTAACAGCGTGTACCTGTTTCTCTTCCAGCATTCCTCGGATTTCGGCCACATCAATATCATCAGGGAGCACGGTCCTGTACACAGGGACCACATCAACCTCCCCGCCCTTTTCAGTGATTCCGTTGGGGAGGATATCCCTTGCCTTTTCAGCCCTGGGGATAAGAATCCGCTTTCCACGAACATCCTCATCCGAGAGCTGAGCCAGCACACCCTCGGCCTTGAACTCCTTGGCGAGCAGATCCACCTTGATTCCCTGTTTGCGTACCGACTCGGCAGTAACAGGGCCTATTGCGCCGATCCGTGGGCCGGCCATGTCGCGGATGTCTTCCTTGACCTCAAAGTATCGCTGAAAGAACCGTTCCACTCCATTGACTGATGTGAAGATCACCCAATCGTAAGACGCTATTGCGGCTATGGAATTGTCCAGCGGAGCGAGATCTTCGGGTGGAACAATTTGGATTGTGGGGAACAGGATCGGCTCTCCTCCCAGTTCCAGGATTCTTTCCGCCATCTTCCTGGACTGAGCACGACTGCGTGTTATGAGGATGCGCTTACCGAACAGGGGCTTCTTTTCAAACCATCCGAGGCTGTCGCTCAAAGTTATCACGGATCCCACGAGCAGCACAGCGGGCGGCCTGATTCCTTTTCGCTTGGCCGCCTCTGGAATCTCCTTGAGCGTGGAAACCAGTGACTCCTGTTTGGGAGTGGTTCCCCAGCGAATGAGAGCGGCCGGCGTGCTGCCCGGCTTTCCGCTATTGATCAGAGATTCTGATATGTTGTCGATGTTCTTGACTCCCATGAGGAAGACCAGGGTGCCAGGATTACGTGCGAGTACGTCCCAATCCAGGGCCGACTCCTCTTTAGTGGGGTCCTCGTGTCCAGTGACAAATGTGACCATTGACGCATGATCCCGATGTGTTACGGGAATCCCGGCATATGCGGGCGCTGCAACGGCAGAAGTAACCCCAGGGACCACCTCGAACAAGATTCCGGCCTTTGCGAGATCCTCGGCTTCCTCCCCTCCCCTGCCGAAAACGTATGGGTCACCGCCTTTGACTCGCGCTATGTTCTTGCCTTCACGGGCCTTGGTCACCAGAATGGTGTTGATGTCCGGTTGCTCAACCGTGTGGTTCCTTCCCTTTTTCCCAACGTAGATCAGCTCAGCGTCGGACCGGGCCTCAGCGATGATCTGAGGATCGGCAAGATAGTCATAGACCAGCACGTCAGCAGTGCGAATCTTCTCAAGGCCCTTAACCGTTATCAGGCCCGGGTCCCCCGGTCCTGCTCCGATGAGGAACACAGTGCCCGGGACCCCAGAGTGGGCTTCACTTTTCCTGACATTCATTTACAACCCTCCGCACGCGCTTGAACAGTCTATGCACCGGCAATCGGTCCCGGGGCCCAATCATCACCGAGGACCCCCTGAAGGATTTCGTCCGCTCCCCTTCCGATGAGCGTATTGGCAAGCTCTGTGCCCGCGCGATCATCTGCGTGATCCACCACCACTTGGGTTCGGATCATCGGCTCTCCCTCGGGGTGAACTACGGCCGCTACGATCTCAGCGCTCTGCCCCGCCAGGGACGCGTGCGCGGCCAGGGGAACCTGGCAACCTCCGCCCATGCGATAAAGGAACGCTCGTTCGATCCCGATGCAGACTGCGGTCAAAGGATGGTTCAATTCGCTCACTATGCCTTCCACTTCAGGGTCATTCTCGCGAGTCTCGATTCCCATTGCTCCCTGCCCTATCGCGGGGATGATTAAATCCCGCGGAATATACTCGGTGATGCGGTCGGTCAGACCCATGCGCTTGATACCCGCGGCCGCGAGGATCACTCCCGCGAGGTCCTCGGTTTCGGATTTTCGGACCCGGGTGTCCACGTTTCCTCGGATGGGAGTGACTTCCAGGTGTGGGAATCTATTCAAAAGAAAGGCTTTCCTCCTGAGGCTTGAAGTGCCGATCCGGTCCCCGGGTCCAAGGTCAGCCAGAGATCTGCCGTCCTTGGAGACGAATACATCGCGCGGATCTTCGCGCTCCAGCACTGCCGCCAATCTGAGACCATCGGGCAGTGCCGTGGGCAGATCCTTCATGGAGTGCACGGCCAGGTCCACTCTGCGGTCCAGGAGCGCCTCTTCAATCTCTTTGGTAAACAGACCCTTGCCTCCGATCAGGGCCAGGGGCGTATCGAGTATCTTGTCACCCCGGGTCTTGATCGTCATCAGTTCCACCCGGATCTCCGGATGCTCTTCTTGTATTGCCCCGGCCACATGACGTGCCTGCCAGAGTGCAAGTGCGCTGCCGCGGGTTCCTATGGTTAGTTTCATTATTCCAGGGGTTCTTCTTTCTCGGGGTTGGTGGGGGCAGCGGGTCCGTTGAGCTTGAACATGCGCTGGGCAATATCGAGGTACAGGTTGCTCCTGGCTGTTGCCCCGGTGTGCTTCAGAAAAACTATGGGATCGTGGGCAATCTTGTTGATGATGGAGCGGGTTATCTGCTCCACGGCTTCTCGGTGATCATCGGTCATCTCTGCGAGCTTGCCGTTGAGTCTTCCCAATTCTCCGGCACGGATCTCTTCCAGTTTGTTGAGCAGGGCGACTATTGTGGGCGCGGATTCCAACGAGCGGGTCCAGTCCATGAATTTAGCGACCTCATCTACCACGATCGCCTCGCCCCGGATAGCCTCCTGACGGCGCTCTCCCACGTTTTCCTGGACCACAAGTTGCAAGTCGTCGATATTGTAGAGATAAACTCCGTCCACCTCGTGGACCACAGGTTCAACATCCCTCGGGATCGCAATGTCGATCAGGAAAACCGGTCGAAACCGCCTCTGTTTCATGACCGTCTTCATGGCGCGGGCACAGATCAAGGGTTCAGGGCTTCCCGTGGAAGTAATCACCACATCCGCGCCGACCAAGGCCTCTTCAAGCTCATTCATAGGGATGGCTGATCCACGAAGTTCACTAGCGAGAGAGGCCGCATTGTCAAAGGTTCGGTTGACCACCACAATCGGTTCTTCAACTTGATTCAACAGGTGCCTTGCCGCCAACTCGGCCATCTCCCCGGCGCCGACGAGAAGTACCCTTTTGTCCTTCAGATTTCCCAGAATCTTCACGGCCAGTTCTACCGCCACATAGGCCACTGAAACGGCTGCCATGCCTATGCCGGTTTCCGTGCGAATCCTCTTGGCTGTAAAAAAAGCCCTGTGCATCAGGCGATTGAGTATGGGGCCTGTGGTCAGGGCATTTGTGGCTCGCCTGAAAGCTTCCTTCACCTGTCCAACTATTTGGGGTTCGCCGACAACCATGGAGTCAAGGCTTGACGCCACGCGAAACAGATGCCGCACAGCGTCCGTACCTTGCTTCACGTGGAGAAAACCCTGAAACGCGTCCGCGTGAAGTCCGTGAATACGACCTATCATATCCACAAGCTTTTCAGCGGCTTGGGAGACATTGTCGGCCGTAACCAGGACCTCGGCCCTGTTGCAGGTAGACAGGATTATGGCCTCTTCTACACCCTCTATATCGAGCATGGCCCGCGTCACGGCGCCGCTCTCATCTCCGGGAAAAGTAATTCTCTCACGAATCTCCACCGGAGCGGTAGAATGATTCAGTCCTATGACCAGTATTTCCATGCTCATGTCACAAATTGTTGGACGGCCGTCTGCTCGGTCTTGAATGCGTGATGCCCTCCCAGAATGGCGCTCACGCCCAGGAAGGTAAACATGACCAACGCAAAGCCTATGATTGCCAGCACCGCGGCACGCTTGCCGCGCCAACCCATAACCACCCGCTGATGAACCATGGCCGCGTACGCAAACCAGGTTATGAGGCTCCAGGTCTCCTTGGGATCCCAACTCCAGAAGAACCCCCAGGCACTGCCTGCCCAGAGTGCACCAGAGATAATCCCCAGGGTGAGCAAGAAGAAACCGAACGACAGACCACGGCGATTGATCGCATCCAACATCTCCAGAGATGGAAGGAGCTTGTGAAATCTGCCGAGCCGTCGAGCCTTGATAAGCTTCTCTTGGAGCAAGTACATGGCGCCGCTAATCGCCATCATGGCAAAGACTCCGTTGCCTGCAATCGCAAGTACAACGTGCAGGGGAAGCCACCAACTCCTCAGGATCGGTACCACGGGAGCGTCGATCTGATGAGACAGGGTCCCGGCGAGCAGCATGAGAACAGCGGCCATCGGAGTTGCAATGGAACCGAATATTGGACTCGGATCACGATATCTGACAATAAAGAAAAGCGCGATTATCAACCACGCGAAGAATGAAAGAGCGTCAAAGTGCGTGGCCAGAGGAAAGAAGCCTGAGAAGATGGCTCGATGCAAAATAGACAGGGAATGCACGGCAAACCCGAGAACCGCCAGCCAGAATCCTATGACCGCCCGCGCTCCGGATGACAACAGCAGGAAGAGCAAGTATCCCACCGCGGAAGCCAAATACAGTGCCAAGGCAATCTTGAAGAAAGTCAGGTCCATGGGGCGATCCTATCCGTCCATCTCAGTTTTCGCTGTCTTCATGACCTTTTCCGCGTCGATCCGGTTGGGAAGGATTTCGGTCAATATCTCCAACGCGCTTTCCCGATCATTCGCTTCAAGAGCGGACAACAGATCTGAATCCACTATTCTCATGAAGAGTCTTTTGTTCTCATCCGACGATGTGCCGGCGCTCAGCACCTGTTTCCTCAACTCTGCCATAATCCTGGTCATTTCAGCGTATTCAGGGCCGTATTGATCTTCCAGCTCTTCCCGAATTCGCCTCGCCAATGCCGGAGACGAGCCGCCGGTGCTGATCGAGATAACAAGGTCGCCTCTACTCACTACTGCCGGCACTATGAAAGTACACAGTTCAGGCACATCAGCGATGTTGCACGGGATTCTTCTCTTAACCGCCGCGGCATGAATCTTCAGGTTGACATCCCGCTTGTCGGTGGCCCCGAAAACAAGGGCTGCTTCAGGCCGTGCGTCAAGAAGCGATTCGTCAAACGGCTCAGGAATCCACTGGATGCGTCCGTCATTTGCGAGTTCTTCCAGTTCCTCTTCCAGGTTCGGGGCGATGACAAGAACCTCAGCGCCGGATTCCAGTAATCCCGTGACTTTGCGCAAAGCGACCCGGCCTCCGCCTATCACAAAGACCGGCCTCTTCTCGATGTCAACTATAAGGGGGTATGGCCTCAATAATCACTCCAAAAGAAACGACATTCTACCTAATCCGTGGTCCAGCGTCAACCTGCGGGAACCATTAGGCTCTTCAGATCGGAAGACCAGGCTGCAAGATGTTCAAGGATCATTCATCTTCGCTGATTTTGAGCACCAGCAACCCGTTGTTCTCAAAAACAATAGGAAATGCGTTGCGGTCAAGGGCTGCAAAATGGGATCCCGATTTTGCAAGCCCGCGAACATAGGTGTCAAAGGGTTCAAAGTGTATGGAGCCCCCCGACGCGGGCTTCGGAGGGAAATCTTCCCTTCTGACGACCAGATAGTCGACATTGTTGGCTCTGCTAAACCGCCGAATCTCTTCAGGATCTGAAGCATAGTACGCTCTGAAGAAATCGAACGACCTTTTCTTGATCATCTTCCAGTATGTGCGATACCAGGTGTGGGACAGTTCATACGTGACAAGAGCGCTCCTTCTTCCAAAGGTTACAACGTTATCCATGATGTCGGGCGGTCCGGCCGACAGACTCGATCGGGGCACGGTTCTGAAAAAGCGATATAGAGATTCGTGCTCAGAGTAGTCGAAGAGCCCTACGTTCACAAGCGTAACCGGACCGACCACAACCGCGGCAGAGACTATCAATACAGCGATGAGCCTTTTGCGTACGGAAGTGTCTATCAATATCCTCAGACCTATGGCAATGAGTACACAGTAGAATATGGTAAAGGAATATTCCATGTACCGTCTTGGAAGGAAAAGCCTGAACAGAGAAACGTATGCGGCCACGTACATCATCACTGACGCGGACAACAAGTACGCGAACGTTCCGAGCCGGGCAAACGGGACCATATCGGGCCGGCGGCGCCACACCCTGACGCTGTAAATGAACCCCAGGGAACCGAAGACCGCCACAATTACCGAGACGGGAATTCCCCACTCATGAAAAGGCAATATGCGTTCAAAAGGGCGAACCAGCTCCAGAAAGATTGATGGGACCGGTACAATGCCGTACCGGCCGGCAGCAGTATATTCGATCTTACCTGCCATGTCCGACCATGTGACCAGATCGCCGAAACTCGTGTCCTGGAGGACCACGTACTTGAGCGCCATCAGCACTGCGGCAGCAGCCACAGGTATGTTGACCAAAAACGCATGCCTGACGGATTCCGAACCTGCCCCGGTGTCTGAACCGGCCCATGTATCGCCTCTTGGGCGCCGGATCAGTAACGGCAGGTAGTTCTTTGCAAAAAACAGCCCGTGGGTCACCAGGCACAGGACCATGATGTAAGGATTGAAGAGCGATTGCACAAATATCATTGTTCCCGCGGCCCACAGATTGCCTACGGTCATGAAAAACAGATATCCGGTCAGAAGTGGAAACGCGAAACCTCTGGAAAGACCACCGGAAATTCTGTCGAGAAAACCAGCGCAGAGGAACAGCGTGCAAGCGAGCAGAATGCCCGTAAGGTTATCTTTCAAGGCCCGGCCCAGCCCGAAAAGGAACCCCGCGGTAACAAGGAAGATCAACCCACTGACAATCTTAGAGAACTGAACCGGATTCATCAGCGGTGAAGCAGCGTAATACAGGAACTTCACCCCCCACGGCACGTAGTTTCGAGCATATCGCACCAAAGGGTCGTCCGGAAACAGTCCCGGGTCCTGCCACTGCTGCATCCAAAAGATTTGCTGCCGGACATCGTCATTGATGGAATATTCGTTTGTCAAGGCCGCGTGGTGAGCCCAACAATAGACAATCAGAGCAGAAACCAGAACGAACAGGAGAGACAGCTTCCAATTACGAGACTCCATACGTATGAGAAATCCTCCTCCTCGCTCTGCACATCCGCAACACTACTTAGCTTGTTCGTTGGAAATTGATGGTCCGCGCGGCTTCCGACTGTGCAGCATCTTGCTCGTCCACTCTGGTTATTCGGTAGCCTTGTTCCGTGACCAGCTTCTGCATGAGAATCTCAGGCTTCTCCACGCGTTGCGCTTTGAGAAACTCCATCGCGGCTCGTTTTTCATGGTAGCGCTTGAATATCAGGAAAGCGAGTCCAAATCCACCCACACCTACTCCCACATCGTCTACCTGCCCGGCAAAAGGAGTGAAGTCCGGGACAACATCTATAGGGGACACTATGTAGATCATTGTCAAACAGAACAGCACGCCTGAACTCACGTACGCCATAGCCCTTTCCCAGTCGAAGACTATCCAGAGCAGTCCCAATGAACCCAACAGCCAGAGCCAAGCCCAGAGTCTGTTGGATTCAACCTCTTCGTTCACCTTTCGATCAACTTTTCGGGGGGGTGATTCGCCTTGCCAAAGCGTCTCATAAAACCAGGTTGCAAACTTCTTGATGTACCCTTGTCTGCTGATCTCCTCAGCAGCCGCACGAGTCATCGCCGGGCGGTCAACCGAGTAATATGCGCAGCTGAGGTTGAGTGCATTGAGCAATACGATTATCAGGGCGGCTATTCTAAAGGGGTTCTTGTATGAGCTTAACTTCCAGATATTCTCGGGAAATCCAGGGGCCAGACTCACCAACCTGTACCGGACCGTCGGCTGAGAAACCTGAGGAGGGTTGCGTCTGATGACTGGAACGGGATCCGAGTCCGTAGAATTGGGGACGGTCAACGACACCTCTGCAAATGAATCCGACAAACGGGCCATTTGGTCACGATCCAACTCTCCAGATGCGCGCAACGCTTCAAGGGCCACCCGGAACTGCTCTTCCGACAAGCCATATCGATCCGCTATGTCCTTGCCGGACAACCCCTGCCTGATGTGGTGGAGAATATCTCGCAATTCGGTTCCATCGCTGTTCATGGGCTATCCCCTACGAATCCAAGATCTTATTGTGTACCACCTAATTCCCGAACAGGGCAACCGCGGAGATAGTCAGATCAAATGGACGGTCAGAAGAACTTATTGGGATCATTAAGAAATGCCTTATAGAATTCGTAGTGACTTGTCTGCTCGTACGGGATGGTGGATACTGGAGAAGCGTCAAAACTCAGAATTCCGGCCCCAGGACATCTCAAAATAATCGGCGAATGGCTTGCGATTATGAACTGCTTCTTTCCGTTTTCTGTTGAGGCCATGAGCCACCGAACAAACTCTACCTGATTCCAGGGAGATAGCGCGGCCTCCGGCTCATCGAAAAGATAAAGCCCGTCCAGGTCGCAATTGTAGCTCTTGAAGAACGAGAGGAAAGACTCGCCGTGGGAAAGCGCGTTCAGCGAGCGTCCACCGTAGAACTGAACTCTGCCGGGGTCAGCCTGAAACACGTCATCCAGTGATGCCGCGTAGTTGAGAAAGACCTCGGCCCGGAAATGAAAGCCATAGGGATGGCGCGGGCGGCTGGTCAGGGAAATATAGTTGGCCAGGGCTGTTTCGTAAGGATTGGCGTGAGATCGATGCACCTTGCTGCCACCCCAGGGGAGAAAGCCGCATTTTCGAGCAAGGGCATCCAGCAGCGCTGACTTGCCTGTGCCGTTATCACCGGCAAGGAAGGTCACAGGGGTCTGGATCTCGATCCGGGGTGTCTCAGCCAGAGCGGGGATATTGAAAGGAAACGCGTCGTGCGCGGGAAATCTGTCACTATGAATATCTATGGATCTCAAATACATGACGAAATCTTCACCTTGATCAGCGCCGAACCATAGTGGCTCGGTGTGGATTCGTAGGCCCGCCGAGGCCTACAGCTTGAACATGCCCGTGTCCAGCAACGCTCCGAACATGTCTTCGGCCTTGGCAAAACCCTTGAATTCTTTGCTGTATTCATCCTCCGTCTTGAATCCTACTTCTACAAACTTATTGATATTGATAAAGAATGCCAACTGGATAGTCGGGACCTGCTCGCCCGCGGAATCCCTATTCTTGTCTATGTGAAGGTTGATAATGTCTATCTGAGGAACATCCGCTACCTTTTCTTCCTTATCCTGGAGACGGAGCCTTTCTTGCAGGTTCTTGGTGGCCACCCAGTCCTTGGAGAGAATCATGGCCACGTCCAGATCGTATTCGACATCTCCGCCGCCAACGCAGTTGTGCATGGTGGGTCTGGCAAAGTAGGTGGTGGAGTATTCATCGTAAGACGGTGGTTTTTCGTCGAGCTTGCAGCCTTCCTTATCCATAGACGATATGGCGATGACCGGACATGCAAGCTGCAGACTCAGGTCGGACAGCTGAGCCGAGGCTTCATTGACCTGCCCTCGGATGTCTTCGTACTGCTTCTTGAGGGGAATCTTTTGAAGATAGTCGAAGAATATGGCTATGTCGTTGGACCGGTACTCGTGCATAATATTGTAGGCTTGGGCCTTTATTCGATCTATGGTGTCCTGCCGTCCCGCTTCAATGATAAACAGATTGTTGCTGTAAGCCGTGGAACGATCAATGACTTTGTTCACTAGAGCGTGACGCCGTGACTCGACCGGTGACACCTCAGTGAGCAGTTTCACCGGGTTAATGTAGCAATCCTTGCCGAGGAGTCGGGCGGCCAAGGTGCGCTGGGTCTGCTCCCAGGTATAGAAGAGCACAGGGAATTTGTTTCTTTCCGCAAGTCGCGCGGCAAGGTCCAGACCCAAGGTGGTCTTCCCCCTCCTGGGCGGGCCGGCAAGCCCATAGTAGAACCCTTTTCTAACACCGGACAGGACTCGTTCCAATCGATCATAGGGTTTGATGGAGAATCCGAGGATTGTGTTCTCCGCATCCTTCTCTTGGTTCGTCAGGTCCCGTATTTCGATGATCGTCTCCCTGAGCGGGGTGACGCGTCTGCTGGCCGATTGCTTCTGGAGCTCCACCAGGGTCTGAATAATCCGGCCGCTGAAGTCCACGAAATCCTCGTCCTTGTACTGCCCCTGTCGTTTTGAATATGAAGCCAAGACCTGTGACAGCTTGAGCATTCGATCTCTGGTGCTCCGATCCTTCAGAATATTTATGTAGGCCATCACCTGGTCGGGCTCCGGGGCCGTGCTCTCCTCTATTGTCTGGAGCGCCTGCCCTACTTCCGGTGTGAACCACTCCTTGCCCTTGAGAGCGTTGTCTATTGTTATCCAGTCGATCACCTGGTCCGGCGCCTGGCTCATTTCATAGACCGTCTTGAAAATAATCCGGAAATTGGAATCACTGAAAAGTTCCGACCTGAGTCCATCCCCAGTCACCCGGGAGAAGAGAAAGCGGTCCCCAAGCAACGCGTTCAAGACCCTGGATTCGATCTCCTTTGACATGACTGAAATTACCTCCGGCGAGTCAGGGATGTTTCCCGATGTCTTCCACTTTAGGACAACCGCCGCGTTTTGACAACAGCAAGGCGTATGCGGACGATCCCCATCAATACTCCGGCCCGAACCTGAAGACAGGCAATTCTCGTCCGACCGCGTCTGCCGTCGCGTCCCGGCAAGACCAGGATCTTTCCGGGATCGTGGGACCGCGAGCGCACTACATATTCTAGCAGGAAAAAGTCTTTCAATGAAGCGCTTCTGTTGTCTCCATCGCAGTACCCTGATGTAGTCCGGCTTTCAGGCCGTTTTCGGGTGGGAGTCAGCGGCAATATCGGGACTCGCTCAGCACACTATAACAGCTCTCGAAAGTTCTCACGGATTCGCAGGCTGGAAAGCCTGCGCCATCAGGAAGAAGTTCCGGAGGAATCCGAAACTAACTACGACCACCATAGTATGAAAACTCCAGCCCCAAGCCGGCTCGGAGTCCCGAAGGGACGAAAGAAGCGAGAAAGAAGGGGCATGCCAATGAGTCAATCCGTGATTACTTTTGAGAAGCGCTATAGTTCACAGATTCGGTTTCGTACTGACCGAATCCAAACGGGTCATTGCGAGAGCAGCGAAGCAATCTCTCTCTCGCCAACCATGGAGATTGCTGCGGGCTCACGCCCTCGCAATGACAATTGCCCCTCGGCGGGCCCCGGGCATAGGGGAGTCCCGCGGCGCTTTCCGCAGGCGGCAGGGCGATTTTGTGACGGCCCCTCAGTCTTCGGTGAACTTCCACTTACAGATTCGATCGGTAGGATGGGGATCAGGCGGCGCGTGGATGCATTCCACGCTGATTCCCGGATCTATCGCCCGGGCGAAACTGGTGAATTCTCCGCGGTGCATCTCCTTGCACGCGTACTCTCCCAGGCCGCGCTTTTTCCGCGCCTCTTGGGTAGGGCATTCCGGTACCGAAATGATGACCCGGTCGGCCGTCCGGTCGATTTCGTACCCCACGAGAATGGACCATGGAAAGTATCCCAAAGCCTTGACGAATCCGGCCAGCCCCTTCTCGTGTATTCCGAATCTCTCGACTATGTCCCGCGCAGCCAGACCCGCGACCTTGTCCCACACGCGTTCGTTGAGATGGTCTGCCTGTTTTGTTCCGTGTTCCTCTTCCTCGTAGATGTACCAGAACGCGTCAACAATGCGGTATTGTCGCATGAGGAAATCAACGTATTCCCTCAAGTCTTCCTTGCTCATATCATCGAATTTCATAAGCTCTCCACTATCCCGGGATGTCGGTGAGGAGAGGCGCTCGCCGACGAGCGCTGCCCTGTCGCCGAATTCCGGTGGAATATCCGGCATGTGACAATTCCATGCGTACTCTCAAGCTTCACAGCCCGGCTCTGATTTCCTCCAATCGTTTCTGCGTGTCCGGCATCATTCGAAACCACCGGCTCAACTGCTCGCACGCATATTCAGGGCAGTGAGCGCAGTTCTGAAGTCCCCTTTCCATGCAGCACTCCCTGATGTTGCAGTTCCCACAGTGCTTGAACAGGCGCCCGGCCGTGGTAAGGCATCCGTCACAGTTGATGTCCGTGGCCTCAAGACCCGGCATGAATTGCCGTGACCATTGATCCGCAACTTTGGCCCTGGCCCGGTCATCGTCATTGAGTGTGGCCACGTACGTGGGGCACTGATCACACTGCAAACCACAATAAGCTGTCATGCTCTCCATGTGTCGATCCTCTCCTTCCGCGATCTCTCGTAACCGAAAAACAGTCATCCAGGCAGCCGAATCCCTCGAGGGCGGATTACGCTGCTCCCTTAATCCTCCAATCCTCGTCTCCGCCGGCAAAAGTAACGGACTTCACCGGCCGATCCGGAACCATCTACTCTCTTGGAACGACTTGCACCTTCATCATAATTCCACCGTATCCCGAGCATTCAACACCCACGTCGGGACACCTCACATTCTTCATGAAATGGAATTGGTTCGGGTCCAATGCCTCACTCAGGCGCTCATTGATAAGCGCAACAGGGACGACCAACTGTGACACCGCGTACACGCACAGCCTCTTCGGACACAGCTTGCTTATGAAATTGCCGTCCACATCCAGGACGAATCTATCGCCGACAACGTACCCGGAATTGCAGTGTCTCGATTCCACAACTGTGGCCTCAATGGAGTACTGAGCAGCCGCTTTGGAGACGTTATTCAGGTGACGTATCCTGGGGTCTCCCTCTTCGAATCTCTCAAGATCCGAAGCGCTGTACCCAACTCGTTCACCAAACTTCTTTATTACGCCTGATTCCGACATGGTCCCTCCTGTGGAAAAGAGGATCCACTCTCCCGAGTGAATGTGTGAAGAAACTGGCAGTGTGCGTCGGGTCTCGCCGGTCCCTTGAATCAACCGACCGGCCAGTCTAGTCCCGGCCGAGTCAATAGGCCGCTCCGCGCTTTCCGGCATCAGACCATTTGAGCGAATATGGACGCCTTCAACGCGGCCCCAATCTTTACAAATGCTTCCGGATCCCTGGACGCCTTGTAAAGAACAAGGGACCCTTCAATTGAGCTGATGATCAAATGACTCAAGGACTCAGTGTCCGTCTCAGCTCGCAGTTTGCCCAGCGACTTTGCTTCCTGGAGAACCTCCACCAACAGATCATGCCAGGCGGAAAAGAATCTATTGGCTGCCTCAGCAAGCACCCTGTTCTTGTCACCCAGCTCCTGGGCGATGTTCCCGAACAGTCAGCTTGCTTTGCCCGCCCTGGCCGCGTAGTATCCCACAATGCCGTCTATCATCAGTTCAATTCTTCTCAGGGGATCGGCTTCATCCTCCATAAGCGTTCTGAAGAACGGGATATAGCTCTTCGTGGAATCGTCAATCGCGGCGCAGGCCAGTTCTTGCTTGCTGTCAAAGTAAAAATAGAGGTTGCCCTTTGTTACGCCCGATTCCCTGCAAATGTCGTCAATGCTGGTATTGCCGTAACCCTGATCTCGGAACAGCCGCCTGGATGCACGGACAATTCTCTTTTTGGTTGCCTCTCCCTTTTCGCCCACGCTCGCCTCACGTTGTAGACTAGTCAGTCTAGTTTGTAGAGGGACGCCCAAAGATTGTCAACACCTTTCTTGGTTACAATAGTCCGATGCGATCTGTGTACCTGATGGTAACCAGAGAGCAGGTAAGGCGCCGGCTCTGCCGGGGGGCGCCTCAACTAGATTGTGGCGAGTTCACTGGAGACCAGGATTCCACTACGGTTACGGCCCACCAGGGTCCGTCGCTTCGACCCAGCAACGCGTGCCAGTACCATGACGAGACATCGGTCCAAGCTTTTCCCGAGTTGTCATGGATCCGTTCCAGCACTCTGACGGTGTCGTGGCCACGAGTAGCCTCGAAACAACCCCAGGCAAATCCGTCCGCATCGAGACGAAGTGGAAGCGGTCGAATTGAGTACCCCGACCCTTTGTAGCAATCGCTCGCGGGGTGGAGCTTCCTGGTGGGCTTTGTGACCCAGCGGATGAGTACGGATCGATGTCCATCCGTGAATTTGGCGGTTCTGCCTGGAAAAGCCGTATCAAAGCGCGTTTCCCGTTTGGACAAATCCACTTGTCTCAGTGGAAGACTTGCCAATTGCGTGGGCCAACCTGAGAAGGCAAGCTCAGTGGCCATCGAAGACGAGACCTCGGGAAAGAGGGGCCGGACCGCGGCCAGTATACAGATCGCTATGAAAGGAATGATTTCGCGCATGGCGCAGCGCCTCCAATTCGGTGTGAAACCTGGATTATGAGCATGCTGGTGGTCGCAAAGACTACCAGTCCGACAGCGTCGTGGCTCCAGGCAGGCATGGTGACGATTCCGCTTTCCATCTGAAACAGAGTCGCGGTTCTCAGGGCATTGCCCACGACTACGGCCGACAGCGACGCAAGGGATAAGAGGACGGTCCTAAACGAGCTCAGCCTGAGAAAGTAGGCCATCGTAAAGGCAAGGTAGCAACCGACCCACAGCATCTTTATGCCGCTGCACGGCGCATCTATGGAAATCAACTCCTGGCCCCAACGGAGGCAGGTCCCGTCACGCACCACCGCAAGGCCGCTCATCTGAAGCAATGGAACGGCCAGGGCTCCACTGACGACTCTCATTGGGTACCCCACGTAGAACTGAAGGGATGAGAACACGGGCAGGGACATGAGAAACAGCCCCCATAATGCAGGATGCAAAGGGGAGCATCCGAGCAGACGACATGTCGTGACTGCGACCGCGGTGACCGCAATGATTGCCCGCGGAAGTGGAGACAGCGCTGAGTACGTGACCAAATATATCGCCATAAGGATTGATGGGAGTATCAGGCCGCGACCGCTCAAAGTGTGCTCGTTCCGATTTAGCGCAAGAAATCCCAGAGCCGTGGCCAAGGCCAACAGACCCCAGGGTTCATCCGAGCCGTCCCACAGGCGAATCAAGTACCATCTCCAGACCGGCTGGAATGCTGCGACTTGAAGCAACAGGAGTAAGAGCCTGCTGGTCAGACGACTTGGCATCGGCCCCTCCTCCTGTGTACTGCAAAGAGAATGCTCAACAGAGCTACAGCTATCAATGCCCATGTCTCCGGCTCAGGCACGGTGGGAACTTCGCCTGGTGTGGCAGGCGTCAACCCGGCGTTCGAGTATTGTTGCTGAGTTTCCAGCACTACCGCGCCGGTCACAGGGGTTACCAGTCGGTACTGCGCGGCAATCTGAACCGCCTTCTGAAAGTCTGCCTGGTTTCTTGAGTCAGTGAGCCCCAGAACCCGCTCGTGCGCCCAGAGTCTGACCAGGTGATCGCTGGTCTTGTGGGCGTGTTCGGGCAAGTCTTTTTCAGTTCCGTGATTTGCCTCCCTGTTGGGAACAATACGGGTGGAGTTTGGGCGCCATCTGGAAAACAACCGTTCCAGATCGGTCTGCAACTTGCCGAACCGCGCGACGGAGCGAACACTGTTGATTCCTTCCAGTTTTTCAAGAATGCGGTTCGGCCCTGGTATGGCCGTTACCTCGTTCAGCAATGGGTTGCCAGGGCGTCGCTCCCAGCACTGCCTGAGCGCGTGTATTGTCGACACCTCCAGCGGTTGCGGGCCATGGACCCACACAATTGCGCTGTGTGCGCGTTCCGCGGCCATGAACCACGCCCTGGTCAGCGCAGGGACATTGTCGCATCCACCTTGAAACGATTTCCTGGAGAGACTCTTGGTCACCTTGTCTAGGACTTCATCGTCTCGGGCTCTGGTTGGTTTGAGAACCTCGACAGGTTGGTCTGATGCCAGTATCAAAGCCAATTCAATCCCATCGGGAAGGGTCTTGAGAGCCCCGAGTATCTCGTCGCGATGCATGCTCATGGGCTGGGAACCGTCCACCACCAGGACTACCCTGGTGGGCGCGGTGATCGGTTTTTCTTCCAGAGTCTGTGTCACAAGAGCACCTGATTCCACAGTCTTGTCAAGCGCCCACGAGACAACAACATCAGGCGGGCGAGCCGTTTCGATTGAACAGCCCGGGTCCGACAGTTCCGAATCAGCCGGCATTCCACGGATAGCGAAAACACTGAAGGAAGGTCGTTCCTGCCTCAATGACTTGTGTTTGGAAGTGAGCAAGTTTCTGGATTCGATCCAGACGGAATGCTTTGTTGCAGCAGCCATGCTGAAATTGCGCTCTGTAAAGTGCGGCAACCGTAGGAAGCTGCGCTTCTTGTTGGGAATAGCGAGAGGAATGGAGATACCCAGCCTCACCTTCATTGTCTCTCCGCCCGGCAGCACGGGAAAACACTGAAGGAGCACACGGTCCGGGCCGGTGGTGGTCACTAGAACCGGATCTCGTCTCTTTCGGACCACCTTGCTGTAGGCTTTGCGAACCTTGCCTCGGGCCGCGAAGGCTGCTTCTCGTTCCTCTCCCTCAATCCAGAGTGTCAGCCGCGAGACCACACCGCCCGGGGGAAGCACAATCTGGGCCCTTGCTTCTCGCATAAGGGATGAATCGTTCCTGAACACCATTGTCCATTCCATGTAGGCCAGAGCCGCATCAGCGTCCACAGATCCGTCAAGTCTGGAGCTCTCCAGGAAGAGTCCTCTCACTCGCCCTGCAACCTGATTTCCTCCCAGCCCCATGTCCGGGTTCCACTCCCCGAAAGGGCGCATAGCCTTGATGAATTCTTGAGGAGGGGGTACGGAATTGTACGGATTGCCTGTGACGCGATAGTAGAGTTTCCTCGCGTCCCTGGGCGCAATCGGATTGCCACGAAAGACCCCGAGACTGACCAGGTCCGTGGCCAATCCTGTCCTCCGATAGCAGGAACGAAGGATCACTTCTTCATCGCCAATGGCCCTCAGGAGCCTGATTCCCCTCATGCTGGTCTCATGAGTCGGCGAGGATGCCCACTTCATAGCGACTCGAGTGGCTGTTACCGGCAGATCCAGGACAATGATGACCAGCAACGCAGCGATCAGCCCCCACTTGTTCCCTGGGACGCGGGAACCGGTCTCCCCCGGATCTCGTGTTCGGATGTACTTCCGACCGCGCACCGCGGCAAGAAAGGAAAACAGAGGGGCCATTGGAAGGAAACCGATTCCCCATATGACCGCCAACATTGCCAAAGGCAGGAGTGGTACAAACAGCAGGGAATAGTAAAGGGAGACTCCAATGGCAATGCCGTTTGCAACCCCCAGCACCTTGATGCTCGGCCCGACTCCACCCCGCGCAAAGATCCAGACCAGCAAGTTGGCCAGGGGAACAAATGCCACCGCAAGCAAGTGGGGAATTGTGGGAATAGGATCAAAGAACTCTGCCGCACACATATGCGTTGAAAACTCCAGGACAACAACCAGCAATGGAAGCACCACTCCAAATCCAAGGAAGATGAATCCCGGCTTTGATGCGGATTCCAGGGCCGGGATACCATCAGGTCGGCTGTCATGCCAAAATCGCTTCATTTTCCGCTCCTTCCTTTCAGTGATCAGATGAAAAAGAATCTGATCTGACGGTGTGCCGTGAGGCTGTTCGCTCAATTTCGAACCCAAGGGGACCGCCTGTTGGTTGAGTATCGCGGAGCCCTGTGCAGCCTTGATGGAGCGAATGAGAAGTTGCTTTGAAGATTCTGTGCAGGATCTGTGCAAGAGAGGAAAAGCCCCCTGATGGAGGCGCGCGTGTCAATTTGTCACGTGGGGCACAGTTTCGCCGCGATTCCGCGTGATTTGTGATATCAATTGCGGTAACAGTTCAGCGGAACGAAGTTCATATTTCTTGCAGATCTTCGCACCCTTGCTCCAGTCCGGTTGGAGCAGAGTTCGAGCATAAGAAAAGCCTTAATGAGGACCCTCTAAGGAAGCAACCATCTTTGGCGGCCGCGATCAGTTCTTCATGAAGCTCCCAAGCCTGTCGGCCCGTCAAAATGGGAGTTTTTGGGAGGGGGTCCCGGGGGAGGCGTTTTTGCAAAAACGCCTCCCCCGGTGAACTCTTGCCAATTACGAACGCGCCGGACCGAATCCCCTGGGAGTGCATCGCATGGGCAACGCTCAACTCGTGCTGATCGTGGACGATGATCCTCACATTCGGGAGGTGGTGCGCTTCGCGCTTGAAAAGGCCGGGTATGGCACGATCTCTGCGAGCGACGGTCGAGAGGCCGTGGCCATGTTTCAGGAGCATGAACCGGACCTCATCGTCCTGGATATCCTCATGCCCGAAATGGACGGCACAGAGGTATGTCGGATCTTGCGGGGCCAATCCAACGTGCCCATTGTGTTCCTCTCGTCAAGAGACGAGGAAGTAGACCGAATCGTCGGCCTGGAGGTGGGTGGTGACGATTACGTGACAAAGCCGTTCAGCCCACGAGAACTGGTGGCGCGCGTCAAGGCGGTACTGAGAAGAACATTGGCTCAAACCGCGACCGTTCGCGGCAGGGAGACCGGCCCAGGTGAGGCCGATCTTCTGGTTCACGGGCGGCTGAGGCTTGACTTGGACCGATTTCAGGCGTTCTGGGATGACCACGAAATTGTGCTGACCGTCACAGAATTCGGGCTGGTCAAAACGCTTCTGGGATTTCCCGGAAAGGTGTTTACCAGAGATGAGCTTATGTCGGGAGCTTACGCCTCGGACAACTTTGTAACTGACCGCACAATCGACAGCCATCTTCGACGGGTGAGACGGAAGCTCGCTGAAGCGGGCGCCAATCCCATAGAGACGGTTCACGGCCTGGGCTACAAGCTAGGTCCGTGCGAGTAAGGCTTTGGTTTCGCGGGTCAGATCCTCTCGTCGCGAGTGTCATTGCGAGACGTGAAACGACGAGGCAATCCCCATATTTAGCGCGCAGGAGATTGCTTCGCTGCGCTCGCAATGACATCTTATACCAACTATCATCGCAAGAAAGCGACAACGAAGCATGAAAGTCCTTTCCGTTGTTCAGTGGTCCGTGGCTGCGCCTCGGACAGGGTACTCGAAGAGCGCGCACGCTGCGCATGGACTTGAAGGGGAGGCCCTAGCCGGGCAGGCATTTCAACGTCATGTTACCGACAGCTGTCATGTCACGCAAGCTGTCGGGGCCCGCTCAATCGCCCCACGCGCAGTGGCTCCCCTCCAAACCACCCCATACGTTGACCCGGAAAGGCGTGGTTCTTTCACGGGACTTTCATAGGAATGCGCGTTCAAACAAGTGATAAAAAGCACTGCTGGGCAAGCCGGCAGTGGCACCCAGGAAATCGATCTCACTCTCTTGATTGCGCATTGGTATTACGGGAGTCACCCGTGCGATTAGATTGGACGTAAAACATGCTCCGGCAACCTCATCTAAGGACCGTTTTGGTGTTGGTCAACCTGGTCATTCTCCTCCTGCCTCTAGGGGGCATAGCGTTCTTGCGCCTATATGACGTGGAATTGGTTCGACGCACCGAATCGAATTTGATCGTGCAGGGAGCGCTGTTTGCCACGGCATACAAGGATGAGTTGCTTCGACTGCTCGCTGCCGAACCTCCGGGATCTGAGGGGCGCGGCGATGTTTCTTCCTACGGTGTGCCCGTTTCAGAATCCAATTTTGTCGCGGTGGTGGACAACGCGGAGCTGGCACCGATTCTGCCCAAGCTGGACGCTGCAACGGACATCGTATGGCCCCGGGGGGCGAAGGCGGTTCCATCCTTGGCGCGGCCTGATCCCTTTGCGCAGGCTGCGGCCGAACGGATGAGACCCATGCTGGAGACCGCAAGGCGCGTCACTCTAGCCGGGATTCGAGTGCTCGATTTCCGGGGAACCGTGGTCGGCACGACCGGGGACGAGTTGGGAATGGATCTCATGTCACGCCCGGAGGTGCGTCGTTGCTTGAAGGGAGAGCATGTGAGCCTCCTCCGAGAACGGGTTTCAGACAACCCTACCCCACCGCTTGAATCCTTGAGCCGAGGAAACCGGACTCGGGTCTTTGTGGCCATGCCGGTAATCCATGATAACCGGGTACTGGGAGCGGTGGTGCTCTCTCGGACGCCTCTGGACATTGTAAAGGCGCTGTACCTGAAGCGATACCACCTGCTCGCCGCGGCCCTGGTCATCATCGCGGCGGTTGTTTTGGTTTCCGTACTCACCTCATACACTATCACCCGCCCGGTCGCCTCGTTGATCGGCCAGGCGGAGCGTGTAACCGAGGGAAAGAAGGGGGCGGCAGTCCCTTTGGACAATCCGGGCACACGCGAGGTCGCCCGGCTTTCAGCCGCGTTTGCCGGAATGGCCGTGACCTTGCAAAAACGGGCTGAGTATATCGGCGCGTTTGCCTCAAATGTTTCACACGAGTTCAAGACACCTATAGCCTCAATGAGGGGAACAGCGGAACTACTCCGTGATCACATGGACGAGATGAGCGGAGCGGACAGAGAGCGCTTCCTGAAAATGCTGGAGGATGACCTGAAACGCCTTGAAAGACTTGTGAGGCGATTGCTGGATCTGGCCCGCGCGGACCTGGTCCAGCCCGGCAACGAGAGCGCCGACGTCTTGGAGGTCGTGGAAAGTGCGGTCGCTAGATGCGCCGGAGCCTGGCCGGCCGTGACACTGGAACACGGAGATGAAACAGCAACGGTGAAGATGGCCGCAGTGACATTGGATTCTATACTGTCAAACCTACTCGACAATTGCCGACAGCACGGTGGGGAACATGTCCACGCTCATGTCGGAATCAAGATAGCGGAAACGAATGACCACCAATTCGTGGACATCACAGTCAGCGACGATGGCCCCGGCATATCCGAAAACAACATCTCAAGGGTCTTCGAGCAATTCTTTACCACATCACGAGAAAGGGGTGGTACCGGCCTGGGGCTATCCATCGTTGATGCGTTGGTGTCGGCCCACGGCGGATCGATCACCGTCGAACAGGGCAGCCCCGGGGCCAAGTTCACTGTGCGATTGCCCTGCTGCGATTGACCGTGGATACGTAACCCGGGATCGGCACACCGGTCCGCACGCAATTATTGTCTTGAGCTAGGGGCCTTCCGGAATAGGCAATCTGCGAATACCGGGAGCATGCGCAATAATCATTCCGTCATTCCGGCGCACTGCCGGGATGTCATTGCGAGCGCGGCGAAACAATCTGCTACGCGCTAAATACGGGGATTGCTTCGTCGTTTCACTTCTCGCAATGACACTCGCGACGAGAGGATCCGCCCCGCGAAACTGAGGGCTTGCCATGCGCACGTTTTCCGAGTTGTCCTCTGGTTCGTGATCTGTTATAGAATCCAATTCAGATCCCATACTCACGGGAAAGGACTCCTAAAAGAATGCGAACCCTTGCGATTCTTGCTCTCGCGGTCCTGATGGCGGCGCCTTCATTGACATATGCTCAGCAGTTGCTCAGATTGCCCAACCTGGAATCCATGAAACACATCACCACAAGGGATTCCGAACACGCGACCGACATCCCGGGCAAAGAGACGGCTATGGACTTCTATTCGGGGCCCGAAGGCCTTGTGTACACGGTGTATGCTTATAGAGGGCGGACAATAGCCTTCAGCACCCATTCCAACAGCGACCCCCAAAAGTCTTACAGGGTCTATATGGACCTGACCGGAAAAGGACTCTTTCAGCAGATCAACAGCGGCCCCTGGCAGATTCCGGCATGGGCGCGGCGATAGGGAGGCCTTAAGCGCTTTCCGCGCTTCACGACTCAGGATTTTCGGCTCGAGCGGAGCGCCACAGGGGAATACCCCCGGGGCTGAAGGTCAGTCCGGTCCGGCCCCACGCTGAATCTCGGCGGGCTTGCTTTCTCCAGTGGTCTATTGAGGCGACCTCATGCATGAAATGGGAATAGTCCAGAGCATCATGGACATCTTGGAAGAACAGGCCCGCATTCACAACGCAGGGAAGGTGGTTCGTGTGAATCTGGAGTTCGGTGTGCTCACGGCTGTTCTCCCGGACGCGATCCGCTTTGCTTTCGAGGTGTTGTCCAAGGGCACTGTGGCCGAGGAAGCTGACATCAACATCACGATAATTCCCCTCAAGAGGAAGTGCATGGACTGCAATGAAGAGCATACTACCCTGGAATACCAACCGTATTGTCCTTCGTGCTCGTCAGCGGCCCTCCAGATTCTTGAAGGCCGCGATGAGATGCGCATAGCATCCCTGGAAGTAGATGATCGGCCATGAGCGGTCGACCTGGAACCGTCCAAGTCGCTCAGACAGGTTGTCCTACGACAAGAACAGGAGAATGCCATGAGACTCAAAGGGAAAAGGGCTGCAATTCTTGCTGAGGAGATCTACAATGAGTTTGAATTGTGGATCCCCTATTACAGGCTTAAGGAAGAGGGAGTCGAAGTCACGATCGTCGGCTCCGGAACCTCAACTGTCTACCACGGCAAGTACGGCATTCCTGTGGAAGTCGACAAGGAGGCTTCCACCGTGTCGGCCGATGACTTCGATGCGGTCGTCATCCCGGGCGGATACGCGCCGGACAAGATGCGGTTGCACCCTCCTATGGTCGATCTCGTGAAGCATGCTTTCAACCGGGGAAAAGTGGTGGCCTCTATCTGTCATGGTGGCTGGATGCTCGTAAGCGCGGGTATACTCAAAGGCAAGAAGGCCACGTCCTACATCGCAATCAAGGATGACATGGTGAATGCAGGGGCAGTCTGGGAAGATGTGGAAATGATCAGAGACGGGAACCTGATCACCTCCCGGATGCCCGATGATCTGCCGGCCTTCTGCCGGACCCTGATCACGGCCATGGAAGAATCATGAGCCTCCCACTGCGCCGACAGGTACAGGACATTGCCGACTTTTGAGTCGCTGTTCCACTCTGCCGCGCTGACGCCCGTAGCATGAATACTTATTCCATAAGCGGTCAGGTGGTGCTGCCGACCGGTGCTCGCCCTGCCACAATAGTTGTGGACCCGGTGCCCGGGACTATTGTGTCCGTGGAAGATCCGCGGGTCGAGGTAAACCCTGAGTTGTGGATCTTCCCCGGTTTCATAGACATGCACGTCCATGCCCGGGAATATCCTCTTCCGGACTCCGCGGACGCGGAACAGACCGCGAGGCGGGAAGCCCAGTGCAGGAAGGAAACCTTCTCCACTGCGGGGCTGGCAGCGATCAACGGCGGCGTGACCTTATTCGGTGCGATGCCCAATGATCCGATTCCTCCGTCGGACGAACGGTCCTACTCCCTCAAGCAAGCGATTGCCGACGCTTCCGCTGTGCCGGTTGTGCTGTACGGACTTGTGACTCGGGAATCCCGGCCGTGGGAAGATGCCCCATTTAAGGTCTATCTTGACGCTGATTTCTCTGCTCTGTCGTTCTCCGATTGGACTTCTCTCGAAGAGGCTCTTTCCCGGTACCGCGGTTGTCGAGTGTTCTTTCACGCCGAAGACCCGGAAACCCTCAGGAATAGCCCAAAGGAGGGACCAAGATGGGTCACTAGGCCTCCGGAGGCGGAGATTGTTGCGGTTGAAAAAGTCCTTGAACTTTCCGCCAAGCTGGGGCTAAATTCCCACATATGTCACATTTCCACTGAGAGATCGGTGCGGCTGATCACCGAATACAACCGGGATGCCGGGCAGAGAGTCAGCTGCGAGGTCACGCCGCATCATTTGTTCTTCAGTGTGGACCACGGAAAGGTCTCTTGCGCCTTGAATGTGGAGGTGCAGGGGTCGGCGGGGCTTCTGGGGAGTAACCCCCCCTTGAGATCCGAGAGTGACCGGTTGTTTATGGTCGAGGCGCTCAGAAACGGGGAGGTGGACGTGCTCGCCTCGGATCACGCTCCACACACCCTTGACGACAAGCGCAACGGCGCGGCGGGGATGCCTCACCTGGACACGCTGGGGCCCTTTGCCGGATGGCTCATGAAGGATTGCGGATTCACGCCCATGCGCGTTGCCGAAGCTCTGGCAGTAGCCCCGGGACAGATACTCGATCCCTATATTGCGCGATCCCAGGGTAGAATAGAGGAACGCGCGGCTGCCAGCCTGACGTTGCTGGATCTATCGGGCTCTACCCTGGTCGTCAATGGGAGGATCAAGGAAAGAGGCCCTCTGAAGACGCGTTGCGGTTGGTCACCCTTTGAAGGTTTGCGGTTGCCCGGGACTGTTCGAGAGACTATTGTTCTTGGAACACGGTACCGGTCTTAGCAAACCAAGGTCGCCCGCGGCTGGGTGTGGATATTGTGGGCGAATTCTAGCTGAGCCGGCTTGGCGCTCCTGGGGCCGCGGGCTACGACAGCCGCGCCTTTTTCATGACTCGATTTCGCTATCAACCCTTGAGACGGTCAGGCCGGGCTCAGTCTCCCAGGCGGTGCTTCATGAATTTCCAGAGAAGAGACATCATCTCCATGAATGATCTGACACGTCTGGAGATCGACTACATCCTTTCCAGGGTAGACGGTATTCGCGATCATCCGGACAAGAGGAGCATGTGTCGGGACAAGGTGGCGGCCATGCTCTTTTTTGAGCCGTCCACTCGTACCCGAACGTCATTCGAAGTTGCCATGCGCAATCTCGGAGGCAAGACCGGCGGGTTCTATGACGCTCGGATCACTTCAGCGATGAAGCAGGAGTCCCTCTGGGACACGGTCAGGATGCACGATGGATATGGATTTGACATCATTGTTATTCGTCATCCTCTCAAAGGCGCTGCACGGCTTGCCGCGGAGGCCGCGGCGATCCCTGTCATAAACGCGGGGGATGGTCCGAATCAGCATCCGACTCAGACCCTGCTGGATCTATACTCGATCCAACAGACCTTGGGACGAATCGACGGCCTGAGAATCGCGATGGTAGGCGATCTGGCAAACGGTCGAACAGTCCATTCGTTGACCGAGGCCCTCCTGAAATACAGTGATTGCGAGCTGGTCTTCATATCCCCCAGAGACCTGGCCATGCCCCATTCCGTTATCGATGAATGCCGAAAGGCGTCCAAGGAACGTGGACTCAAATTCGAGGAAGGAAGCCGCATTGAGGACTACATCGGTGAAGTGGACATCCTTTACATGACCCGCATCCAGACTGAAAGGCTTGAAGATAAGACGCCGATGGCCGAGAAGTTCCGGAGTATCTACCGCCTTGAGGCGAGCATGCTCAAGGACGCCAAGCCTCACATGAAGGTCATGCATCCCCTTCCCCGTGTAACCGAGATTGCCCAGGACGTGGATGCCACTGAGCACGCGTACTATTTCGACCAGGCCCGCAACGGGCTCTTTGTTCGCGAGGCCCTCCTCGCCCTGATTCTAGGAGCGGTCCAATGAGCGACAGAACCGTCACCATTGCAAAGATCCGAAGAGGTATCGTAATCGATCACATTCCAGCCGGGAATGCCTTCCTGATCGCTCAACTCCTCGGGTTGAATACCCTGGCCCGTGAGACCGGGGACATTATCGCTATCGGCGTCAACTTCGAGTCTCCGTCCATGAAGAAGAAGGATATCATAAAGGTGGAGAACCTGGGCCTGACGCGGGATATGCTCAACGTGGTGGCGCTGATAGCTCCCCATGCTACGGTGACCCGAATCGAAGACCACAGGGTGACCGAAAAACACAAGGTTGAAATCCCCGAAGAAGTCGGTGATATCGTGGTCTGTCCCGACAGATTCTGCATAACCAACCATGAAGAAGTCCCCGGGAAATTCCTGGTTGTGGACCAGGACCCGCTCACCCTCTATTGCCACTATTGCGAGACCAAGTTTTACGGGCCGCTGATCAAGTACAAAGAAAGGACTTGATAATTCCAAAGCGTATTTCGGATGGGGGAATCAGCATGTTCCTCAATGGAAGAGCCGGTCCCGAGTAGGGGAGACGGCCATCAACCTCTCAACAGGCTCATTGATATGGTTTCATCCTTTCTGTTGGGCAATCAGCGCAGCGAAGTCTCTGGTTGAGCGGGAATTGTGATGGAGTCGGTTGACGACAGACCAACGCTACGATATACTGATTGCGGACGCAAAAACTCAGTTTCGACGGATGGCGCGCATGACTCGCGTGTCGGAGGTGAACGGAGGCGACTCAATTGGATTGTGAAGCCCAACAACCCTTCCTGTGGATGTTGAGGAATATCAAGACGCAGAGGGGAGGCTTGTCGCCACACGATTCCGGTCTGGAGTCCGGATTATTGGGAGCCGCTGGATGATGGGGCAGGAAGGGGAGATTCTCTCTGTAGTCAAGTTCACTTGCAACCACTGCGAGGAAGTTCACAGCCATTCCTTCAATCCCGAGGGCGATCTGGTCGAATTTGGCTGCGATAATCCGGAATGTTGGTATGCCCACCGCGTCTTGCCTAGGAGCGCATTCAAGGATCGAAAAACTGCAGAGGCATTCAGCCGAAGAACGCTCCCGAGCGTGGGGCCCCGCTATGTGCTTCTGACTGAATCATACTGGATACTGGCGTATCAGTACCGGAAGATCGAACCGCTTGGAGTGACCCGGCTGACCCAGCTCGTGGAACCTGAGACAATCAGCTATCTTCTCGCAGGTTTTAGTCGTACTCTAGACTCAGTACTGACGGTCATTGAGCCTGCCGGAAATGACTTTCAGCGAATAGACGCGGTAGGTTTAGAACGGCACCGCTCAGATCTGTGCTCGCGTGTCCGCGATCACCCTGAGGGAGCCAAGCGATGCAATGAGTCCATATGCTCGATCATCAAGAATCAACGCAAGGCAAAAAAGCCCTATTTTGGAAAATGCTGGGTGGGGCTCCAAAAGTATTTTGTGCAGATTCTAGTGGAAGGAAAGGTAGCCGGTGTTTTCGTGTGTGGTGACATGCAGAGAATTGAGCATCGGGAAAGTCAGGAAAGACCCATTCGCAAAGGCCTCAATCAGGTCGCGCGCGAACTGGGAGTCACGGTTCAAGCACTCGATGAGGCGGCTGGCTTTTGCCAAGATGAACCGCGGTGGTGGCGCAGCAAATTTCTAGACTCCACGGCCCGCCCGAAAACGGCACGGCCTATCAAATGGCATGATCATGAACAGCGTCGGGATCGTCAGGAATTGATAGAGAAATGCGCAGGAAATCTCCAGAGTCTTGCCGAACGAGCCTATCAATCAGAGAGAAGATCAAATGACGGGCAGTTCATTCGGGAGATTGGCGCGCTCTTCGCCACACGGAATCCGTTTGACGCCGTCCATCTGGAACCTAGTGACATCAACCAAGACGCTTTGTGGCGCCATCTTTCGTTTGTTCTGCGACGAATCACCGAGTTTCTTGAAATAGAGGAGGCCCATTATCTTGTCAGTTCAGAACGTACCCGCCGCGGCGAGAAGAGTGAAGGCCTGGTGACCAAAGCGCGCTCGACCCCTACAACCCCAGTTTTTGCTGTGGACGCAGAACGCTTTCAGGACTTGTTCGCGGCCAGGCGAAATGCTTTTTGGCCACGAGACGAGGTACGGTACCCGGAACTGCCGGCCATCGTAGAATTGATCGAGGATACGCGTGCTGGTAAGGTGTCCACCGCAGTGTTTTGTCCCATAACGCTCCACGAGCAAGGGGAAAGCTGTCTGGTTCTACTGAACCGGCGACACGGCTCCAGCGGCTTTTCGCAGGTCTTCGGGAGGTGTGTACGGAACATCGCGCGAGAAGTCTCCCATCACATCAATTACAGCCTGAGGACCCTCGGTCTTGAGGAGGAGAGAAGAAGACTCAGTCATTACATAGATGTTACGTTCCACACGCTGAATCAGAGTATGTTTGGCATCAGCACAGCGATGGAAGGTCTGGAAGATGTGTGTGACACGGATGGATTCGACGAAATTTCGATACTGGAGACGGTCGCGGACATGCGAAAAGGAGTCAAGGAATTGCAGACGCAAAGCGACTCCCTCTATGGATATGTAAACCTTGCCAAAAGCACGTATCGTTTTGACATGCCCTTTTCCCTGCAGCAATTGATCAGTCAACAGATCGAGCACTTCATATCTGCTGCGCAGGAAAGGGGAATTACCTTTGCATATGAGATTGACGCGTCCTTCCCCGACGTGTATTGGGATGAGCAGCACATTGCACTGCTCTTGGCGAACCTGATCCACAACGGCGTGAAGTACTCTCACAACAAAAAGGAGATCATTGTCCGCGCGACGTATTATCGAGTGACGGATTCCGTAGAACTGGAGGTAAACAACTTCGGGCACGGCATCCCAATTGAAGAGAACGAACAGATATTCGAGCGCGGATTTCGCTCCTCCGTCAAGGATAACCGCAGGCCGATCCCCGGGGCTGGTCTTGGGCTCTTCATGGTTTCCGAGGTAGTCAAGAAACATGGTGGAACCAGGAGCGTGTCCAGTATCCGAGCCGGCAAACAACATTCCATGAATGAGCAAATCAACTGGGAGAGCTTTAACACTACGTTTACCGTGACCTTACCGCGAAAGGTACCCTAATGGGAGACGAACCATGGTCAAGCTCCTTTATGCTGAAGATGGCCCAAACGAGCATCTCAAAGCACGTATTGAAAAAGCCGGCTATAAGGTTCTCACGGCCGTGAACGGAGATGAAGCGTATGCCAAGATTTCCGAAAAGCCTGACATTATCCTCCTCGACATCATGATGCCCCCGGGCGACAAGTATGGGGAGGAAAAAGACATAGAGCAGGGATTCAGAACAGGACTCGCATTCCTCCGTGACCTGCAAGAAGTTGCGCCAGAGATTCCCGTAGTCGTCCTGACCGCAAACCCTTCAAGGGAGGTCAGAGCCGCTGCGATGGCAGTGAACCAAGTGTGTCAATTCATACACAAGCGCGGAACAACTTCTCTGAATTTCATTCTCAAGACACTCCGAGAGGCCCTGGAGGCAGGCAATGCGCAGTGAGACGATTGCTCCTCCTGATCCCGATGTATTGCGTCAGATGTTTGGCGCATGGGATCCATGCTCAGAGGAAGAAACTGAGGATCTTTTCCGGGTTCTTGCTGAGCTTGTAAAGTGTGCCCGGTTTGCTCTTCTAGAAACTGAAAACAATGACCTGTTCTTCACGGTGAGAACTGAGGCGTTTGCGCAAGGAACTCCACTGTCATTTCGACCCTCTGACTGGTTCGTCCATAAGTGGCGCGACCCGAGCTGTGCGTACTCGACCATTCTTCCTGATTCATCAGACGAATATTGCAAGCGTGAACGTCCCCTTGGCGAATTCGATCCGTATGAACCAAATGTTGAGGTCTTGGTCTTCCCGTTCACCGTTAGTGAACGACTGTTCGTGTTGTTGGCAACGGGATCGAGGGAAGAGTGGCCTGCCCATGAAGCTCGTTTCAAGCACAGAGACATCGAGAATTTCGAGGCTCTCTGTAACCTGGTTACCCCGTGCTTGATATTGGGATCGAGCCTTCAGCGGAAAGATATTGACCTTTGGAGGGACTGTCATCGCCTTTGCAACGCGGGCGAGCCCACCGTGCTGGTCTCATTTCTGAATGGGCTCCTGAAGGAGCGCCTCAGACAAGTTTCTGCGTCATTCCAAGACGTTGATGTCATTGTGGATGCCCTGACGTTCTTGGCGAAACATCGCATACCCAGAACTGAAGCGGGCAAGGACGAAGAAGATTATTATGTGAGGTTGTTTGGGGCCTTCAGTAGCTATTTAGGCCGGATAGGGCACAAGAACAGTTTGGGTTCGGTGACTGAAGAACCCCCCCTCACTCCTCAGAAGATCATAATATCATTTCCATTCTTGCTCGCATATTTCCTCAATGTCTTTGCTTGTGAGATCGGACCGGATGGCAGGGTTTTGGCGTCATTGTCCACCAAGGAGCGGTTGGATCTGTATGAAAGACTGGCAAGAGCAATCAAGTTCTGTTTCATTGTGCGACGCGACAAGAGGGACAATGAGCGGAAGGAACTCGGCTCAGACAGTGTGTTCTATTTTTCCGACGCCCCCAAAGACAATTATGTTGGAGAAAAAACGGATTTCCCGGCCGTTATTTCATACGTGGTCTCTGAGTATGCCGCGCTCGTCGCTGACCTGCCACGAAATCTTCAGTTGGAACATCATTTGCATCAAATGGCTGTTACGCAGGCCCTTTTCTATGCCACCAAGAATCACTACCGTGACCACTTCATTCACGTGCTCGACGTATGCTTCTTTGGGTTATTCCTGATCAACCAAGCGTTTCCAGGCATGACGCTTCCTGTGGAAATCAGCGTGAGGAACTGGCTCATGGCATCACTGTTCCACGATGTAGGGCACGTCCTGGAAATCTACGATCTTGTGAAGTACGAGGCCAAGCACTTGGATTGCGAAGAAGTCACGAGTTTCCGAAAGAATATCCATGAGACGATAAATGATAGCATACGACTCCTCAACGAAAAAGTGAAAAGGCAGTTTGATGAGTTGGAGGTTTTCTTGCCTGATTCGGCCTATTGCGGACTGAACCACGGAGTTGTGAGCGCTGCCCACCTAGCTCACCTGTTGGCAAGAATACATGCGGGGAGTGGCGCTGAGACTGATCCCATCATTGCTCACAAGGACGCGCTGTGCGCAGTGGCCATGCATGATTGCGCGGATGCGCCGGTGTCACTTTCGGAGACGGGTTTGGCGGCGGTGTTGAAGATCTGTGATGAGATTCAAGATTGGGAACGTCCGAGAATTGAAGTGCTGCCATTCCGGGAGCAGATTCTGGCAGCAGTAAAATATGGGATTAGTTTCGCGCCTGATGGCGCCAGCATGCTCCGAACGATCGAGTTGGAAGCTGGAGGAAACCGGTTCACGGGTCCCCTGAGGCTGCCGCAGACAACCCGTGGAATTCCGAAGGTATCGATCACCCTGGATTACCGTGACGTTCAAGATAATGAGTTCTTCATAATCTATTCCTGGATACAGAAGTCCCACAAGCTTCAGGATCTTCATCTGGAACAGTTCATGGACCTCGAAATCACATTTATCTCCACGGCGCGTGCTCCGGAGGGTGATATGAATCGCTTCAAGATGGCACGCCGCGAGCAAAGAATATGGGATTTTGAGGATTGGATCAAGCTGGTGCGACCTTACCATTCCTACTCTGTTGACGACAAAGTTGAGCGCTTGACCGTTTCAATTCAGGCGCTTCACAACAAGCGCCCGCTTCGCGTACCTCCAACCGAGTCCCTGGCCAGATTGGTCCGGGCATGGGTCGATTGACTCGGCTGACTCTCCGCCAGAACAGACGCTCCCCAGCCTAAAACCAGGCTCACGGATCAGGCCCACCGGATAGCCCGTCTTCCGTCCTTTCACGGATTGTTTCGGGCTCTCGCCTTGCCAATGCCACGCTACCTTCTGGTCATTGCGAGGAGTGAAGCGACGAAGCAATCTCAGTTTCCGTGACAACTTTCGAGAAGTACTATGGCCCAACTTCCGCAAAGCTTTGCGCGCACCACGTCAAATAATAGGCTAGTTCCCGGCACGTCATTCCGGCGAATCCCTGACTCCGATCCGGGTTCGACGGGGTGACGACGAGTGTGGACCTACATTCGGAACAATACTGCCGGCGAATCTCAGCCGTTAAAATCAGCCTTTATTCCCAGTTTCTTCATCTTTTTCCACAGAGCTTGCCTTGAAATTCCGAGCAACCTCGCTGCTTCGGCCTTCCTGCCGGCGGCCTGTCTCATGGCTTGCAGGACACGCTCCAGTTCATCCTGCCGGTCCTTGACTCCCTGGGTGCGCGGCGCGAGCCTACCCCTGTTTCCCACGATTGTTTCGGGGAGGTGCGTCTTCTCTACGGTCCCTTTTCGACAAACGACAAACGCATACTCTATGGCATTGATCAACTCTCTGACATTGCCCGGCCAATCGTACGCCAATAGCGCTTCCATAGCTTCATTGTTGATGCTGATTATGTTCTTGCCTGTTTTCAGGCGGTTCTCTTCCAGGAAATGCTCCAGAAGCAACGGCAGATCCCCAAGCCGCTGTCTCAACGGGGGCAAATGGATAGGAATCACATTGAGGCGGTAGAAAAGGTCATCCCTGAATTCCTTCCTATGAATCATTTCATTCAGGTCCTGGTGGGTAGCGGAGATGATCCGAACATCCACCTTGACCGGAGTGCTGTCTCCCACCCGCTCAAATTCCTTTTCTTGCAGCGCTCTCAGGATTTTGACTTGCATGGAAAGTGGAATATCGCCGATCTCATCGAGAAAAATGTCTCCTTTGTGGGCCTGTTCAAAACGGCCTTTTCTTGTCCGGTCCGCTCCGGTGTATGCGCCCTTTACGTGTCCGAAGAGTTCGCTCTCCAGGAGGGATTCACTCAGAGCCGCACAGTTCACTTTGACAAAAGGACCGCGCTTGCGTTTGCCCCGGCTGTGAATCGCCTCCGCGACCAGTTCCTTTCCTGTGCCGCTTTCACCGTAGATGACGATAGGCGCGTCCGATTGGGCCGCATCGGTGATCAGGTCAAAGACATCCAGCATTATCCGGGATTTGGCGATGATCCCATGAAAACGATCCTTGCCCTTGAGTGCGGAGCTGAGTCTGGCAATTTGCTCGTCTCTCATCACGATCTCACGCAAGTCCATGAGGGTTTCCACGCCTCCGGTGACATTGCCGTCTGGGTCCACCAGGACCGCGGCGTTCTTCATTGCCGGCAGGACGAGCCCGTCCTTTCTCGTGATGTTGCACTTTCGCCTCTCGATCTGTTTGGTCTTGAACAGATCGCACGTGAATCCATCGCCATCTGAATGTCTTGGTGTGCACTTATCGCAGTCCAGGATTGTACAGGGACTCCCGATCAGTTCATCCCTGGAGTATCCTGTAATTTCCTCCGTGGCCGGATTCACCGCAACGATCATTCCGTCCGCGTCAACAACTATGAGGCCGTCCATCATGGTATCAACGACGGTTTTCCAGAATCCGACAACATTGTGATGGTTCATGTCAACCTTGCCTTGGCTAAGATGTCAACGTTAACGTAAACCAGACCACCAATGTTGACGTTTGTCAACCACTTCTTCTTCAAAGTGATCCCATACCAGTAATGGACTGCGGTTTCTCACTCGCCGCGGATCCGGCATTTCTTCCGGCCTGTACCTGTTTTGACGAGTTCTGTTTCCGGACCATGGGTCCACCGCAGTACTTGGCACAAAGATTGCTCCAGTAAACTGTCGGATTCTTGGCCCATAGGGTTTGTCACAAAATAAACCTTGCAACAGATTGCTGTGGCATTTGTAGGGGCAGACCTGCGTGTCTGCCCCAATGCAGGGATGCATACGCGGAAAGGGCGGACACATAGGTCCGCCCCTACAGGAGAATGCCAACGTTATTTCGTGACAAGCCCATAGATATCAGGGAGTAAAGATCTTGAGTGGAACGGACTTGGCTGAACCGAGCGCGGCAAAGGTAGTCGATGCACGCAATATGGCCTGTCCGGGCACACTGCTGGAAACGAAAAGGGGCATCGCGGGAGTCAAACCGGGTGAGATTTTGGAAGTGCTTTCCAACGATCCCGAGGCAAGGACCGATATCCGCGCCTGGGCCGACAAGGCGGGCCATGAGTACCTGGGGTACGTGGAAGCCGATGGTCATGATCGGTTCTTTGTTACGAGAAAGGTAATGGTTCACCGGGCTTGACGCGGGTTTCAATGGAGATTATCCGCCCGTTGGTGCTGTTGTAATCACGGGTAAAACTAAAGAAGGAGGCCCATATGAGAAGTAGGATCTTGATTCTGCCGGCGCTGATCGCGGTACTTGTCGCATGGTCAATGGCCGGGAGTGTCTTGGCAGCGGACAAACTGCCGTCTAAATCGGCCAAGGCTTGCTTGAAGTGTCACAAGTATGACAAGGAAACAGGCATTTTTGCCGGCCGGATTGTCAATATCTCCAATAAGGCGAAGACAATCCAGATCAGAGTCGGCACGGGTACGGAAGTGCTCTACTTTGACGACGGCACCGGAGTTGAAAATGTGTCGGCAGTGAAGAAGATCAAGAAGAATCAGGCTACCAAGATCGCTTACTACGTCAAGAAAGGCAAAAATTTTGCCAAGAAGGTCGTGGTCAAGAAGGGGCTTGATGTTCCCAAGGAAAAACTGGCATCGGTTCAGGAGGTTGCCAAGCTGGTCGCATTAGGGCCGGAAAAAGGGAATTACATCTTGGTCGACAGCCGCCCCCCTGGTCGTTACAACGAGGGTCACATTCCAACCGCCAAGGTGATCCCGTTCTTCGCGTTTGACAAAATGAAGGACAAAGTGCTGCCCAAAAACAAGGAAACGCTGCAGATCTATTACTGCGGCGGCTTTGCCTGAGTGCTCAGCCCATTATCCGCCAGGAAGGCGGAAAAGGCCGGTTATAAGAACGCAAAAGTCTTTCACGCAGGCATCCCCGCCTGGAAAAAGGCAGGCCACGTTTTGGTGTCCAATATTGCTCAGATAAGCTATCTCAACAAGATAAAAGGTTCATATGTGCTTCTTGATCTCAGATCTCAAGACCGGATCAAGAAGGGACACATCCCCAACGCGGTTGCTGCCGCGGACGGCAAGTTGGCGACCTTGAAAGCTCAGTTCCCCAAGTACAAGAAGGCGGCCGTCATTCTCTACAACGAGGACGGCAACCTCGCCTCGGCTAAAGCCGCGTACAAGGCTGTTGCGGGATGGGGCTACAAGCATGTGAGCATCCTTCAAGGAGGCTTTGCAGGGTGGAAAGAGGCAAACAAAGAAGTAGCCACAGGCCCGGCCGCGTCCAAGATAAGCTACACTCGCAAGCTGTTCCCGGGCGAGATTGATTACGAGGACTTCAAGACCCTGGTCAGCAAGCCATCCAAGGAGTATCTGATCATCGACACACGCTCCGCGGACGAATTCCATGCTTGCGGACTGCCCTACGCGTTCAACGTCCCACTGGAGCTACTGGAATCGCGTCTCAATCAGCTTCCAAAGGACATGACTCTAGTTATCCATTGCAGCACCGGAGTTCGCGCTGAAATGGCGTACAACATCCTGGCCAAGGCCGGACTCAAGTCCAAGTACTTGAAGGATGTGGTAAAAATGGACAGGCTGGATGCCGCCACTTGCGAGCTCAAGTAACGCTTCACACGTGGGGATGGGCCGCCGAAGACGGCCCATCCCACCCGCTTCATACCATTTCGCTAAGATTATCCTAATCCGGGTTTGCGCGAGAGAGGTCTGTGTCAACAAGCAGTCCGTGGCTTCGCCTCGGACACACGCATTAGGAGCGCGCTTGCTGCGCCTGGATGCTCGAAGGGGGAGACCATCTCCCCCTTCGAGCATCCCCCATCGTAGGCCCCGAGATTTTACTTGTAAAATGGCGAAGCGGTATCAGTTGCCACCGCCGCCCGGCGGCTCAGATGCAGACTTTCGAGCAGCCACCATGAGGTCTGACGCGAGGTAGGGGAATCGCGATGCCAATGTCGTCATCAGGCTGCGAGACCACGAGAAATGTTCGAGTCGGTTCATGAGGCGTACCCGGCCGCGAAACAGCCGAAACCCGGAAGTCTCAACGATCCGGAAGTTGGCGGATCGTATGTGTTGGGTCATGGACCCAAATGAATAGTATGTGATGCGCCCGGCCCTGGTAGCCTCTTTCCATTCAGACTGGGTATCAAGGGAGATGGAATCGCTTTCCTGATAGATCTTTCGCGACCATTTCTTGAGCAGAGCGAATGTCCCCGGGGTCCAGGAAATGGGGTTGTATATGAACGCCATGCCGCCCCGGCTGAGCACTCTATGGAATTCTGCGAGCATTTTGAGCGCGTTGGGCAGATACATGAGCACCTCGTTGCACACGACAATGTCGAAGAACTCGTCCCGGCAAGGCAATCCGTCAACCAGATTCACCTGAAACAGATTCTCATAAGTCTGCTTTCCCGCTGCTTGGGTCAGTTGGTGCTCCCAGAGATCCACCCCGAACCACCGGCATCCGTCAAGCCCATTGCAGAAGGAAGCCAGGTTACCGGGGCCGCAACCCACGTCTAATACTCGGAGGTCCCTGTTGGAGCGCGCTCGTTCATTCAAGAGGGCTTGCTTCAGGTAGGGGAAGTGCGCGAATTTGAGACGCTGCTCCATCGCGCGATGCAGCAGGTTGTGATCAGGGGCTGATTCATTTCTTTTCATGCGCGTTCTCGCAAATGTAGGTAGAGACAACATATCAAGTCTTGTCCAAAGACTCCAGGGGGCCGGCCTCCAATTCTTCCGTTGCTGAATGATTTTCCGTTTGTGAAGCTCTTCAGTCATTCGGAGTTAACTCGCAAGATGTGATTGCGAGCGCAGCGAAGGAATCTCGTGCGCAGCCGATATTGGGATTGCTTCGTCGTTTCACTCTTCGCAATGACACGCTCAATGAGAGATCCGCCCCCTGGGACTGAAGCCTTACTCGTTTGTGAACCTTGGAATTGGCTTGAATCGCGTTGCATGCTAAGATGGTTATGAATGAGTTCCGTATCTCCGGCAAATCACCGGGGGTAATTGATCAGCCTATCAGGAGAGAATCATGGGAATCTGGGATTTTGTCAAAGACGAGCTTATTGACGTAATCGAATGGCTGGACGATTCCGGGGACACCTTGGTTTGGCGTTTCCCGGACCAGGACCACGAAATCAAGATGGGCGCCAAGCTTACGGTGCGAGAAGGGCAAACAGCGGTCTTTGTGAATGAAGGTCAAATTGCGGACGTATTTGCGCCCGGGCTCTACAGCCTCTCAACTCAGAATATGCCCGTGATGACGACCCTGCAATCGTGGAAACACGGATTCCAGTCTCCGTTCAAGGCAGAGGTCTATTATGTGAGCACGCGGAATTTTCTGGATCTCAAATGGGGAACCCAGAACCCGATCATGATGCGTGACGCGGATTTCGGAGTAGTGCGGCTCCGGGCCTTCGGGACTTACGGGATCAGGGTGACCGATCCGGAAGTCTTTTTGAAAGAAGTTGTGGGAACCGAGGGGCATTTCACCACAGATGAGATCGAGGGACAGCTCAAGAGCATGCTCGTCAATTCATTCACCGGCATGCTGGGAAAATCCAAGATCGCCGCCCTGGATCTTGCCGCAAATTACCGAACCATCGGTGACCAGGCCATTGAGGAGATGCAACCCGAGTTCCAGGGCTATGGGCTTTCCCTGACCCGTCTTGTCATAGAGAACATATCCGTGCCTCCTGAAGTGGAAAAGATGATGGATGCGCGAGCCCAGATGGGAGTTGTGGGAGACATGGGGCGGTACACACAGTTCCAGACTGCTCAGGCGATCCCCGAGGCTGCGAAAGCAGGCGGCGCGGGCGAGTTCATGGGAATGGGCGCGGGCATTGCAATGGGCCAACAGATGGCCACAGTCATGGCTGCCGGCCTCACAGGGCCACAGGCGCAGCCTCAACCAGCGGCCGCACCCCCTGCCGCGGCGGCTGTGGCTGGGAAATTCTGTTCCGGGTGCGGAAAACCGACCCCGCCGCAGGCCAAGTTCTGTCCGGAATGCGGGGCCACACTCAAAGGGGACTGCCCCAATTGTGGCAAGCCCACTGCCACTGACGCAACATTTTGCCAGGACTGCGGACACAAGCTCAAATAGAAGTGGTTGCAAAACCTGGAAGAGTTTGACGACGCGATCTGACGGGATCCGCTTGGGGCCAACATCTCCGAGTGTGACGGGAACATCCTCGCATATTCCGGTTAGCGAAAACCTCACCGCGGAGAACCATAGCGCCGCAACATGGGGGGGTGCAACCGCCTCCAGATTCGGCATTGCGAGAGTTCAATCCCCAATTCTGATTGCCTACAAGGGCGGGCCATTCAAGAACGACTGGAGGGGGCAGTCATCGCAGGTCGGCTTTGGCTTGCAGTAATGGTGCCCCACAGCCACGATTTGGGCGTGGAAATCATTATACAGAGCCGTATCGGGCTGCAATAGATCGTGGAACATCTGTTGCGCTGAATAATAGTCAACGCCTTTATCCACCAACCCATGACGCTCAAGTATTCTCCGGGTGTATGCGTCCACCACAAAAATGGGCTTCCGGGCCCCGTAGAGTATGATGCTGTCCGCGGTCTCCGGCCCTACCCCGTTGATAGAGAGGAGTTCCTCCCTGATAGACTCGATTGTGGATGAAAACAAGGAGCCCGTATCAGCTCCGTGACGCTCCACAACGTGATCCACGAAGTTTCTCAAACGCCGGGCCTTTACATTGTAATAGCCTGCCGGACGTATGATCTGAGCCAACTCATCGTGAGACATGCGGTAAATCTTCATGAGATCCAGAGCGGATGCGGCCCTGAGATTATCCATTGCTTTTTCTACGTTTTTCCAGGATGTGTTCTGGGTGAGCACTGCTCCAACACAGACTTCCAGGGGGGAATCACCCGGCCACCAGGCGCGGTGGCCGAACCTGGAACGCATCGCGTCATAGTATTTCATGAGCAGTTCCGTGCTGGGCGGTATCTTGTTCATGGGGATCCTGGTCAGCGCAAGAGATTCCTGACACGAGCCTTGGACGACTCTACTTTCTTGAAACACAGCCGGTCTCACATCAGAGATGAGCCGTAACCGTTCAGCGTGAACCGTACAGGCTCCCGGAATTACGTATGGGGGAGGTTTGGAGGGGGAGCTACTGGGCGTAGGGCCAATTTGCGAGCCGGTTGGTGTGAGAGCTTCATTTGTGGTCCGTAGCGGCCTGCCGGGAGTGGGAGCTTCGAGAAAGGTCTTGGGCTTATGCATTGCACGGGGACACGGGAATACCGAGGGATGGGCCCACTTGGTCGAAGAACGGATATATCGTGGAGAACCTATTGACACCACGTCGAGTGGACCCTCCATTCTCACCGGGCGCAGAACCGCTTCAAGCCCGGTGAACCATTACGACGAGAATATCCGCTCCCCCCGGACCTGTCAACACGACCTTCCTGATTGTGTCTAGACCCACACGGTTTGATCTGCTATAGAGTTACCGAATCATGTTGTCCTGGAGGTCGACGCGTGCTCAATGTTCAGGTCATGGCCCTCGCGCTGATACCCCTGCTCTCGGGTGGTATTCCCATTGATGCCGGGGCCCCCGTGGAGCCTCTGGCGTTGCTGGGAATCGAGGAAAAGGTCACAAAGGATTTCCTTGTCGGAAAATGGAGACATGCAGACCATTTTTTCCGATGGGGAATGACCGATAAGAAGAAGGCCAGAGTTCAACGGTTCCCGGGGCACGGACTGATGACCCTCAACAGCGACGGCACCATGGAAATGGTGAATCTGTTCAAGCCGGACCAGGGCCGCTGGGATCTGACTCAAGCAGGCATCCTCATCTACGATCCTGCTCGTCCTGACCGCGGCTCACAGATTCTTCCCGTCAGAAAAAGAGGCAATAATCGCATGTGGCTGATGCTCCCTTTTGCCAATGGAGCAACAGGAGTCGGCATGGAACGTGTGGCCGCTGAAGAAGCCCCAATGGTTCGGAAGAAAGCTCAACGCGATGCCATAAGGAATTTCTCAAGAAAGCGCCCCTTGGCTTCCAAGCGTTCCAAGAAGAAACGTCCCGAATCTGATGACTTCACCATAGAGGAACCGCACAAAACCCCGACGGAAGGCTTCTGAAGGACCGGGGGCAAGCGATTAGGGCATGTCCCGAAATAACGTTGGCATCGTCCCGTAGGGGCGGACCTATGTGTCCGCCCTTTCCCGCGTGCGCACCCCGTGAATTGGGGCAGACCCCGGACTCCTATCCGGGGTCTGCCCCTAAAACTGCGTCAGCAACCTGTTGCAAGGTTCATTTTGTGACAGGTCCTTAGCACTCCCGGTTCTAGGTCAGCCGTTTGACCGCATCACTCCCCGCGGCCGCGCCGATGCCTGAGCCGCCGGTCCTTTTCCAGCAATCTTTCGAGGACATCCCTGAATTCCGGGTCTTTTATTGGTTCCAAGACAGTTCGCACGAACCGGGCATCCGCTTCGGTCGGGTCGGGGACCTTCTGCTCCGAAGCTTCGGGCGACGGCGGCTGTTTCGCCCATGAACGCTGAGTGAAACGGATTTCCGTAATCTTGGGGGCATCCGGATCAAGGGACGCATTTATCTTTTCCAGCAGCACATTTGAAATGCCGGCCAGTTCGTTCATCCACACAGAAGAATCTACTGCCACGTGAAGGGTGGAACCGGACACCCGTTCCACAATAGCATGACGCGCGACCGCGGGTTCAACTATATCCTGCCATCGGTGTACAAGACTATGCCGGGAAAGGGTTGGAGTCAGCCCCATCTTCTTCAGGATCGTCCGTAGGGTCGAACCTGCGCTCACCGGCTCCCGCCGAATCTTCGGTCTCCAACGATCCGGAGTGCCCTTGTTGTCAAACTCAGACAATGCTAGGCCCCATCTGCGCGTATCGGCCAGCTCCATGAACTCTCCCGCGCCCGTTTGTGCAAAGATCAAGCGAGGCGCGGAAACCGAATATCGCCCGGATCCATTTTCCAGGACTCTCCGCGGCCAACTCAGTAGTATCTGTCGTACATGGTCGACTGTAGGTCAATAGTGCCCGGAATCCGTGAATCGACCGGGGAGCATTGGTGTTCCCTGCGGTAGAATCATGCGCAGTCGGAGGGATCGCCTTGAATCTTGGCGATCGCGTGCTCCACCGCGGGCAGCACTGCTTCCAGATTTTCCACAGCGCCCTTGGGGCTGCCCGGAAGATTGATGATCAGGGCATTGCCTCTAACCCCGGCCACGGCCCTGGAAATCATTGCATGAGGGGTTTTCAGCATGCTCGCTGAGCGCATGGCTTCCGACATTCCGGGAACCAGCCGGTCCACGACTGTCACAGTGGCTTCCGGGGTCACGTCCCGGGGCGAGAGTCCTGTTCCGCCGGTGGTCAAGATCAGATCGGCGCGGTCGTCATCAGCCCATAAGACAAGAATCTCCTGAATCTCTATTGCCTCATCCGGGACTACAGCGGTACAAGCCACGGTCATGCCGTGTGATCGCACGGTTTCAGCGAGCAGAGGACCTGCCTCGTCGTCTCTCAGGCCCTGAGAGGATCGGTCACTGACGGTGAGTATTCCGGCACGCAGCATTTCTAGTACCATCTCCGGTTTGGTTTGCGCTGTTTTGATGCGGAGGAAGCCCTCTTTGAAAATCACGGATTTCCATATCAGCCGCTTCAAGTTCCTCTTTTAGGAAGCGTGCGGCTTTCCACGGGTCGACTTTGGCGCCGCAGGTAAATATGTCCACCGCAGCATACCCGTGCTCAGGCCATGTATGGATCGTAAGGTGCGATTCAGCGATCACTACAACTCCAGATACGCCATGAGGATTGAAATCCTGGAACACGGTCTTCAGCACGGTAGCGCCGGAGACTTGCGCGGCCCCGGACATGGTTCTCTTCAGGTACTCCAGGTTGTTCATCTTCTCACCGTTTCCGGACCACAGATCGACCAAAAGATGCGTTCCAAGTGGGTTCATCGTCATCCCCCGTCCCGGGGCGGATTGTCTCCCGAGAGGGTATCACATAGGCGCCAAAGGACCTACCGGGTCACACAGGAAGTGAGAGTCCGGCCCTCTGCAACTCCCCGTTGCTGCGCGTTGTAGACTTGAGAATGCGCGAACCGGGGGGCGCCGCACATTCTGCGAATCATTAGAAAATCTGACGTGGGACCACGTCAAGAAAGCCAGGAGCCACGCTTCAAGCGGACGAGGAGGAAATCAGAGATTTCCTTGCCCAAATCCTTGCCTCCGGCCAGTGATTTCGATGATATGGATGAAAATACGCGGGCAGGCGACCCGAGGCCGGGCAATACACGCCTTATAGGGAGGCTGAAAAACCATCTGTTCAGGTCACATCGCATCATCTTTCGTACCCGGGCCGAGCATATCTTGATTGGCAATCGAACGTTCCTTTTTCGCTCCTTTTGACTTCCCATGTCAAGCAAAAAACCGGTTTCCCAGTAACCATTCACATAGGGGGGCGACGGGGAGGGCATACACATAGAGCCTGCCCCGGACTACGATCCGGCGTCTGCCCCTACAATGGCGTCGGCAACCTGTTGCAAGGTTTGTTTTGCGACACACCCTCAGCAGCAATAGTTCAGTCTCGCGGGGCAGATGTTTACTCCCAGCATGTCATTGCGAGGAGTGCAACGACCGAGCAATCTCGGTACCGGGGAAAGCTATCGAAAACTACTGTAAGCGAGCGCTCCTAGACGGAAGCCCCACATTTGGGGCATTTGTTGACATACTTGCTCACCAGACCCTCCCAGCCGCAAGCGCAGCGTTTGGGTTGATGAATGGAGGATGTGGTGTCCGTTTTCTTGCCGAAGATCAGCTTGCCCACCGCGGTCAGCACGAAGAACGCCACCACTATCCCAACAATGATTGCAATCGATTCAAAATCAAAAGGCATGGCAATCCACTCCTCATCTGATGTGTTTGAACCGTCCCGGTCCGGGCCGGGGGCTGTTTGTCGGGCCGAATCAGGTATCACATATTCATGATGACGAACCCAAAGGCAGAGTAGTGCCGCTCGGCCCTTGCTGCTCACCAGGAGAAACAGTGGAGCACGAAATCATTGTGGGGACGGGCACAAGGCCTGCAAACTCATTGGTTCGCCGCATCTGGAACAATGATCTCGGCATGGATCCAGGACCGCCCTGCACCGGCCGCAGAACCTTGGGGCATCCACCTCAATTGCAGGGATTTCACAACCGCATCGCGTGCAGGACACGGCCTCAGCAGGTGCAAATCCCCCGCAGCTCGGACACGTTATCACCGCGCCGTCACTGATGTGTGAAACGGGATGGTTGTCTCGGAATTCCAGTATTCTACGCCAAATCACCCAGCCCATGAAGATCAGCACGGGAATGACCGATATTCTCGCGGCCCCAGGATTGACCGCTACCACAGAGTTGTACAGACCATGAAGGAGAACAGATGCAACCAAACCCTTGAAAACGGTGAGCAGCTCTCCTGAGCGCTGAAACCGTGCCACCCCCATGGAATAACCCCACATACATGAAAACAATACGTGTGCGGGCGTGGTCAGCGCTATCCTTACATCAGCTATCGCGGGCCCCAAATTCAGCAGGGCAAGAGTGTTCTCTACGGAGGCAAACCCCAACGCTGCGGTGGCGGCAAATATGAGGCCGTCAAGCGGCTCCTTGAAATCATAGCTCCGGTAGGCGCCGACCCAGACCGCGACAAGCTTGAAGAATTCCTCCAAAGGAGCGACCAAGAGAAAACTCACGGCAACCGACCGGCCTACAGTCTCCTGAACCAGGGTGGCCCCTGTAAGCCGCTCGAGAATTGCTGCCGGGACAGTGCAAATACAGCCCAACAGGAAGACACGGACCATGCGCGAGAACGAACCATTGCCGCCGGCCCCTCTCAACCAGAAATAGGTGAGCCATGCCAAGCCCGGAATAACGCCCAGAATTACGTATGCCTTGTCCAGATCATCACCTCGCAATTGACTTTGTCACGTGGGCACCGTATAACACGGAATCGCGAGAACGCCAAGCCCACAGGAGCGCCCCCCCCCCGGGGCCGCGACGTATCTTCAAGCCTGCCCCCCGTTCGGCAACCCGTCCCGTGGCCGGTGAGGACGGCATCGGAGGAGTTGTCCTTTGGGGCTAGTCTTTCCGGGCCGACTGATGGGGAAGCGCTGCCTGAATACGCGTTGTACCTGTCTACTCTTTGTCTACAGTAATACGCAAAAAGTTCCCGGAGGATTGACGTGACGCCGATCACAGGAGCAACAACAGTGTCCGAGACTACCCCCGAGCCGATTCTCATGCGAGTGGAGCAATTGGTCAAGTACTTCCCGTTGAACCCCGGGGTCTTCCGTCGAGGGGAGCTACACGTGCACGCGGTTGACGGGGTTACCCTGAACATAAGACGCGGAGAAACACTCGGCCTGGTAGGTGAGTCCGGCTGCGGAAAATCAACGCTGGGAAAGCTGATGCTCAGGCTTGAGAGGCCCACCTCGGGCCGTGTGCTGTTCGAGGGAACGGATATAGGCACTCTGGACCGGTCTGAGATGCAACAACTCAGGCGCAAACTGCAGATCATTTTCCAGGATCCCTATTCATCGCTGAATCCACGTCGTACCGTCCAGAGCATTATTGCCGAGCCGCTCGTCATTCACAGGATTGGGGATCGCTCTCAGCGCAAAAGGAAAGTCCTGGATCTGATGGAGGAGGTGGGCCTCAGGCCGGAGCACCTCACGCGTTATCCCCACGAGTTCTCAGGGGGACAGAGACAAAGGATCGGGATTGCGCGCGCCTTGGCCCTCAAACCCAGTCTGATAATAGCCGACGAGCCTGTCTCGGCACTGGATGTCTCAATAAGATCCCAGGTACTCAACCTCCTAGAAGACCTGCAAGAAAAGTACGGCCTCACTTACCTGTTCATATCCCACGATCTCTCAGTGGTCGAGCATGTCTCCGACCGTGTTGCCGTGATGTACCTCGGCAAGATAGTCGAATTGGCCGACAGCGACAGCATCTACGAAAACGCGTTGCACCCTTACACCGAAGCGCTTCTCAGCGCAATACCGGTTCCGGACCCGGACCGCTTGCACAATAGAATAATACTGGAAGGAGATGTGCCCAGCCAAACCGATCCCCCCATCGGATGCCGATTCCACCCCCGGTGTAGGGTGAGATTGCCCGTGTGCAGCGTATTGGAACCACCGCTCAATGATGTGGGTGGAGGTCATCAGGTGGCTTGTCACGTTCGCGCCCCATGAGCCCACGGCATAAGCCTTCAAGTTTCACTGGGCAGGTCTTCTCATGGAGCGTGTCATTGCGAGGAGTGAAACGACCAAGCAATCCCCATATCCACTGAGCAGGAGGTTGCTTCACCGCGCTCGCAATCACATCTTGCGAGTTAAGCCCGAATGACCGAGCGGTTGCGCCACCGCCCTAATTCTCGTTGACAATCTGTCAAAACATATCGTATCGTATTTGAGGTAATGCCCTATACGTAATTCCGGGAGCTTGTACGGTTTACGGTGAACGGTTACTATTTGAGATACTATGTCGAAAGGATGACTGATGAAGGCCCGTATATTGGTTGGAGCGATCATTTTGGCCCTGCTGTGCCCGCCCGTTTCTCACGGTATCGGCCTGCTCAAGTATGCTCTGGATGGAATCTCCAACCAACTGGGATTCGGCCGAGGCCCGATACCCAAGGTGTTCCCCCCTCCCCTGCCTCCTGTCCCGGTGTTCCCTCCCCCTTTGAACGGCTCGAAAAGACCGCCCCATCCCGGGCAGCGTTTCCGCATTCAGGCTGAGGGATTCTGATCCTAGGAAATTCCACTCTTATCCAGGGTTTTGGGAATCAATGTCGGCTGCGGGCTGAAGCCGTCCACTAGTCCTTGCGAACCTTGGGCGCGGGAATCAACGGGGTGATTGGAGCAGATCGGCAAGGCGGCGGCGGAGCAAAGGTCAGATAGTGGGGGGGAATGCGCTGCAAGTACACCGGCGCGATGCACTGAAAGTACCACACGCCTTGGGCCTTGAACCCCATGAGGGTGGCGTCGAGCGGTGGAGCCCCGTACCTGGTCGGCGGTCCGCCCGCGTGCGAAACGACCCGCAATAACATCAAGATAACAAAGCCTGCAATGACGAAGCAGATACCAGCCTTATGCACAATCCATCCCCTGTGTTGTCGAAAGCTACAAGCTCCAGAGTAACAAGCCGGGAGCGCGTTGGCAAGAAGAATCCTCCTGGACGGGAAACCATTCACTTACGGGGGGCAACGGGGAGGGCAGACACATAGAGCCTGCCCCGGACCACAATCCGGGGTCTGCCCCTACGTCTGGGCCCAGATTCGTCGTGGGGCACAGTGTAGGGGCGCACCTGTGTGTGCGCCCTCTTGCCATGCGCCAAACGCAGGAACGTGGTCGATCCCGTCGGCCGCTCTTAAGTGAATGGTTATCTGGACGGGTAAGCATTCAGTCATTCGGGGTTAACTCGCAAGCTGTCATTGCGAGCGCAGCGAAGCAATCTCCTGCGCGCCGGGTATGGGGATTGCTTCGTCGTTTCACTCCTCGCAATGACACACGCGATGAGAGGATCTGCCCCGCGAAACTGAAGGTTTACCAAGGAGTTTCTCCAGAGATTAAGGGAAAGAAGAGCGGGAGAAGTAATGCCGGCTCCCCGGGGCTCTGCCCTAGCATGGGAACGAGAGGAAGGGGCTTTTGTGTTTCGTTGTGCGCCGTTCTTGCGGCATGAGCCTTCCTAATTCCCGAGGGCCTTGAGGAAAGTATGAAGGCGGGTAACAACTGAAAAATACTCGTCCATGAAGACATTGACGTCCTCGATGTAGGTCTTGGGAACAAATAGCACATCGTACGGCTTGACAAGTATGGCCGAAGACACATCTCCTACGTCAAAGATTTTCTTTAGATCCAGCCGCCGGCCGATGGGCTTGCCCTGAATATTCTTGGAGATCAGCATCACACTGGTCAAGTCCGCGGTACGGGAAAGGTGTCCTCCGGCCATTGCGATGGCGTGCAGTGCGGTGACGGGCTGTCTAATCGGATACGCGCCCGGGCTGCCTACCTGTCCCAGGACGTAAACCTTTCTAGATTGCGCGACGTGAAGACCGAGCGAAACCACTATGTGTCTCATCACGTTCTGTTTGTAGAGTCGGTTTGCGATGGCCTCCACTTCGCTGATCGTGCGACCTACAGCCAGCACCCGACCTCGCAATAGCGGAAAGTCGAGCGTACCGTCAGGGCCGACCACAAGGGCGTTGCGGTCCCCCTGGGCCCCCCGCATGGAATTCAGGAGTTGGTTGATCTTTTCAAAAAAGTCGACCACATGGACCGTTACCAATTTGGCTCTTCTCACGTCATACTGGGTTTCGTCTATGGCGAACACGTCAGCTTCAACCATCCTCTGCTGAATCCTCCACGCCAATTCCTCGGGGGTCAGGCTGCTGGCTTGAATATCGCCAATGGCTTGCACAGTGACCATGCCGTCCGGCCGAACAATGACCTTTTCATTCAGACTCGGATCAAACGCAAATTTGATCTCAAGTTTGTCCAGTGTGTCGAGCCTGAATGATCCCTTCGGCAAGTTCCACGGAGTCTGGAAATTGATCGTCAGCTCATCGTCCGGTCCCAACGTGTAGTTCCTGCACACAATGTCGAACGCTTCGGCCAAATCTTGTGGCTGGGGCGCCTTCTTCGGCCCCGGAGAGGGCCTAAACGGCGAAGGCATCAAACCAACACACCCTGCCACGAACAATGCAATCAGACCCAGGACCGCGGGACGTAAAGCGGCCACGCGCAAGCGGTTCACGATCCGCTGCAGGGGGATTGGGGGCTGTTTGACAGTCATGTTAGGTTCTTTTGCCGATTCAGATCTCCATTATGAAGAAGCTTGCCCGCTCTTGAGAAGGCTCCTTCAGAGTTACCGTTCACCGTGAACCGTACAACCTCCCTGAATTACGCATGGGGGAGGTTTGGAGGGCGAGATGAGTCGCCCTCTCCATTTTCACCGGGCGCAGAACCGCTTCAAGCCCGGTGAACCATTACCTTTCAAATTGGCTTGCCGTCTCAAGAAGCGAGTCCTGAAAACCTCGGTCCCCCCGAAGCCTCGGAATTCCTAAACCGCTGCCCATCGGGGGGGGGCTTTCGCCCAGGCGGCAAGCGATAAGAATCGGCCCTGCGTAGGAGAACTCCGCATCCCGACGCAGCCTTTACGATACAACCCTTCGCACGGCGCCTCGGTAACTTCGTGACGGTCCGTGGGAAGCCGCTAAGATGGTTTCAGGACCTTCCGGTTCCGACAGGGTATCCGGAGGCAACCGTTATCATGTACAGAACGTCTACGTTGGTCAAGAAATTTTCCGCGAGATGCGCAACCGAAGGGTCCTATAGTCTTCCGCATCGAACTTCGCGCCGAAGATCTCACCCTCCCCCAGCCCCTCCCGTCAAGGGAGGGGAGTCCTTTTCCCTCTCCCCTGGCGGGAGAGGGTTAGGGTGAGGGGGAACTCTCAATGAAAATGCATTCGCGCAGAACTGAGCGCGGAAGACTATACCATTTCCCGAATACCATTGTAATCCGGGTTTGCCGCGACAGAGGTTTGCGTCAACAGGCGCAGCCGTTCACCGGAAGATGTGCAACCCGCCGGAATCACGATGGCGGAGGTTTGGAGGGGGCAATGAGTCTCCCCCTCCATTCTCACCGGGCGCAGAGCCGCCTCGAGCCCGGCGAACTAATACCAACGAGCAGTCCGTGGCTTCGCGCAGAGCATAGACCCCAAACCTTCCACGAACTACCAACGCTCCGCGGGCCGCTGCGGACCAATAATGAAGCTCCCACACCAACCGGCTCGTAAATTGGCCCTGCGCCCAGTAGCCGCCCGTTCGAGCATCCCCCATCGTGGGGCCCGAGATTTTACTTGCTAAATGGCCAAGCGGTATCACACACGATGCTTGAATCCGAGGATCAAAGTACTCTACTATGGAATTGGCTGTGCGGATGGCGACTCTCATTGGTCCCCGTCTGAATCTGTGGAGACTATGGTTGACCGCGCCGCCGGCGCTCAGGCCGGAGCTTCAACGACCGGGCCTGGTACACGTTTGAGGTAGAAAGGAGCTTCCAGTGGGAATCATAGCGATTACCGGCGCGGGCGGGTACGTTGGGCGGGGTCTTGTGGAACATCTTGACAAACAGGACCGCTTCACTCGGATACTTGGTACTGACGTCAATAGGCCGGCCGTGTCATCCACCAAGTTTTCCTTTCTCCAAAAGGATATTCGCGATCATTCTTTGATCGAGTTTTGGAGAGATCAGGAAGTAGACACAATGGTGCACCTGGCATTTGTCGTGGATCCGATTCATGACGAGAAAGAGATGTATGACATCAACGTCAATGGGAGTCTGAACATCTTGCGGATCTGCGAGGAATTGGAAATCGGTCACATAATAGTGGCTTCGAGCGGAACCGCCTACGGAGCGTGGCCCGACAACCCGGTACCCCTGAAGGAGGACGACCCGATCCGCATCTTCCCCCGCACATTCAGCTATCCCCACCATAAAGGAATCAATGAAGAACATTTTGCCGACTTCATGAAACGGCATCCCGACGTCATCTTCAACATTGTTCGTCCCACTGTTGTTTACGGACCCAATACGGACAACTATTTGTCCCGATATTTCAAGAACCTGCCCTTCATGCCCCTGGTTGACGGAAACGATCCGTACGTGCAAGTCGTCCATGAAGAAGACGTTTCACAACTGTTCACGCTGATGATCGAGAAGAAGATCCCCGGCGCGTTCAACGTGGCCGGTGACGGGATGATGAGGATCTCGGAAGTGGCCAAGATGATCGGAAAGCGGTCGCTCAGTGTTCCACGCGGGCTGTGTCATGCAGTTGCGTGGTTGCTGTGGCAGTTGCGCCTGGGACTCGTGGAGGCCCCACCTGGAGTTCTTGACTTCACCGCGTACCCGTGGGTGTTGGACACCACGCGCGCCAAGGAACTCCTGGGATGGAAGCCCAAACATGACACCGAACAAACCCTACGGATAATGTTCGAGACGCACGGGTACAAGCTCGCTGACGAATAGCAACCAAGCGCACGTTGAAAGGCTGCGCGCATGCCCGCCGTGGGTGTCCGAACGATCATGGCTTGACATCGAGGCACAACGAAGTGTGAAAATGTCCGGAGCCCCAAGGGCATAGGCGCAGACTTTCGCGGCACGTCTTGCGATTTGAATCCCCCCTCACCCTGCCCTCTCCCGCGAGGGGAGAGGGTTATCGGCCTCGCCTCCTCATGAGGCCGGTAACAGGTTGACATTATTGAGCAACATCGTGTCATGCCGGGGCTTAGGTCGCGGCCTCATCAAGCCATTGAGCCACAAACTCCGCGATTTCTTCCCACCCGGGTTCTCCCACCACCCAGTGCGCGTGGTTCGGGAACTCCTTGTAGGTTGAAACGCGGTTGTACTTCCTGGCTACGTTCCGAACCACCGAGGCTGGTGTAATACGATCCTCTTCGCCGGAAATCACCAGAACCGGACAGGTAACCTTGGATTCATCAACCGCCGAGGCTTTCTTGCCATCCAAGAGCCATAAGCCGATCTCGAACACGGCCCTTCCCGATTCATACACAAAAGTCTCGTACGTCCTCTTTTGCTCCTCGGCCGACAGCAGGTGCAGCATGGAGTAAGTGGCTTCCCCAACTGTCAGGCGCACGGGTTTTCTCCAGAAGCCCCATTTGGTCATTATGCTCAAGAAGGTTTTTATGACGGAGGGTTTCAACGCCAGAATTCCCCTGGGAGAGGCAGGCGTCAGTAGCACCAGGGTCTTGGCCAATCCCCGGGCAGCGAGCATTTGAGCCAGGAGCCCGCCCATGGAGTGCCCGATCAAAATCGGCGGTGAATCAAGTTCCGAGATCACCCCCTCAAGGTACTGCGCGTAGTCGAGCAGACTCATGGTCCCCACAGCAGGATCAGGATCTGCCCTTGGGTCCACGTCGTGATACGGGAGGGTTGGGATCAGACATTGATAGCCCTTTTCTTCGAGAACAGTCTTGTAGTTCTCCCAGTACCATCCACCTCCAAACATCCCATGAATCATCACAATAGTGTCGGCCATGCTTCCTCCTCGGCTGGGTTCGAGTGATTCGGCTTAGTTAAGCGAATCCTTCTCCGAATCTGGTATAATGCTCCGATGAATTCCGATCTGAAAGAACCGACGCCCAAGGTCAGTCTAGCACAGCAAGATGTTCCGGCAACATGGTTATTCATAGGACTGGCCGGAATTTTCCTCTGGAGGATCATTTTTTCCGGCGCGTTCAATCTGATCCCGGATGAGTGCAGCTACTGGACGTGGTCCAGAAGGCTCGACTGGTCCTACTTCGACAACTCGGGGATGGCCGCCTACCTCATACGGCTTTCAACAAGCCTATTTGGCGTGAGCACTCCCTTTTCGGTCCGTTTCCCCTTCCTGATTCTATCGGGTCTCACAACGTACCTGGTCTACAGAGTGAGTTTTGTCCTGTTCAACAACAGATCAAGGGCCCTGCTGTCAGCCCTCGTGATCAACCTCATGCCCCTCGCGTTTCTCGGGGCCTCGGCCGCCATGCACGACAATGCGCTGATCTACTTCTGGATGGCTGCGCTCTGGGCTTCAGTGCGCTTCTTGAAGTCTGAGAATCCCCGCTGGTTCTACCTCATCGGCGCGGCCACCGGTCTGGCGATTCAGAGCAAGTACACGGGCGTTCTATTGCTGCCAGGTTTGCTCATGTTTCTTCTCTGGAGCCGCCCCCATCGCGATAGGCTGGCAACCAAGGAACCGTGGATCGGTGTCCTCATCGCGATTCTGTTCGTGCTCCCCATAGTCTGGTGGAACTATCGCCATGATTGGGCCTCTTTCCATCACATCCTGTTCATAGGAACGGGCCCCACATCCGTGGCCAAACGGATCATGGACGGGTTGGGGTATCATCTGGCGCAGTTCCTGGTAGTTTCGCCCCTCTTCTATTTCGCAATAGTTTTCGCCTGGATTTCGGGTCTGACTCGCGGACCCTCCGGCCCGCGCCCTGAGACGATCCTGCTCACATGTTTCGGATTCCCATTGATTTTCTTTGGTATCATGGCCCTGCTCGGGCATGTGGAAGCCAACTGGGCTTTCATGGGGTACCCGTCGATTGTGATATTGGCGGTTCAAGAAATCGGGTCCAAACAGGTCGCTCGTCAGCAAAGCGGTCTTTGGAGGATTTTCACCCCGAGATACCTCAAATGGGCCGTCGCCGTGGCCTTGGGGCCTATGTTACTAGTCATTGTGCACGCGTGGATAGGCATTTTGCCCGTGTCGATTGAAAAGAGATTGGGTAAGGCCGATCGAGTCATCTGGGAAACCCACGGATGGGACGGCCTTGGCAAGCATGTGGCCGCCTTGAAACATGAAGGAGACGTTATTGCGGGGGACAGCTATCAGCTGGCCGCTCTTCTGGAATTCAACGTGACCGGCAATCCGTATGTGCGATATCTGGCCCCATGGAAGAGACCTACCCAGTTTGATGTGTGGGAACCCTCTTTCGATAATCTGAAGGGTCGCAACATTCTCTTTGTGTCCCCCAGGCCGTTGAGGCCCCCATCTGCATTTTCAGCAACCGTATACAATAACTTCGAGCGGGTCGAGACTCTCCCTGCCTACCAGGTGGTGTATCACGGTGACGGCATAAGGGAGATTCACCTGTACAGAGGACACAACTTCAACCCGTTCTCGCGGTTTAGACTCGGACCAAGATCTCTCTTCTACCGGGACTACTAGATCGATACAAAGGCACCCAGGCCGAAAACCTCGGTCACGAGCGATCTCGGATTCGGATCTGCAATTCCCGAAGGTTCGACCTGATTGATCACTGCGGAGCTTTTGAAAACCGTTCGGCCCCCGTCGAACCGATTGTGAACCTAAATCTTTAGCCCCTCCTTTCCAGGTCAAAATGTCGAGGTCGCGCCGACTTCCGACTGTGCGTCACGGAGACCCGCGGGATACGCCCAAACCGGCGCGCCCAAATCTTTGCTCTTCATGGCTGACAGCGCAAGAGGCTTCTTGACAGAAATGACCGTGATTGGCTAAGTTCCAGTGTAGGCACTTTATGAGAGGACTTCACGTGGCCCGCTGAATGCTTGCCGCTGGATGATAACGGAGCAGTGTATGTCATCGAATCATGAACGGGTGAAGTATGCGAATGACCATTTTTCAAAGCCCTTTTTGAATGCCCTCTCCCCAGGGTGCCGGACATGCGTCAAAGGGACATGGGCGTGCGTGTTCACCAGTCATGCGTGTACAAGGAGTTGCTTTTTCTGTCTCCGGAAACAGACGGAGGCCAAGGATTTCATGCCCTACGTTGAGCGGGACATCAAGTTCGATTCGGTTGAGCGATTCATAGAATACCTGAAGTGCTTTCACTTTGAGGGAGTCAGTTTTTCCGGTGGTGAGCCGTTCTTGAGGTTTGATCGGCTTCACGAATATGTCAGCGCGATCCGGGATGCTTTTGGGAATCAGCATTATCTTTGGGTGTACACCAATGGAGACCTGGTCACGGAAGACAGACTCAACCGCCTGGCGGACGCGGGTTTGGACGAGATCCGGTTCGACATTTCGGCTCGTGACTACGATCTCGGGCCGCTTACTCCGGCCCTGGCCCGGGTGCCACACGTGGGTGTTGAAATCCCCGCCATTCCCGAGGACACGGAACGAGTCAAAGCCCTTCTGCCGCGCCTTGAATCAATGGGCGTGGAATACCTGAACCTCCACCAGCTAATGATGAACGATTACAACCAGGAGGCTTATAAATCCAGAGGCTACACCGTATTACGCGACACGCGGTTCGTGAATTCGTTTCCCGTGCCGGAGTCCGAATCTGCAGCCCTGGAGATCTTGAACCACGCGGCGGAAAGCGACGTGCAACTGGGGATTAACTGTTGTTCCCGGCTTTACAAGCACTATTTCCAGGAGCGCGGATTTCGCCGGCGATATGCCCATCTATGCCGCTCGGACGACGAAGAGGTGACGCGGACCGGATTCCTGCGCAGCCTGAGCAGGTCTGAATGTGCGGATTCGGGTCGAGGTGCAATCGATCTGCTGGATTCTGAAGGTGACCCTGTCAAGGTAATTTATTCTACTCCCGGATTGCGTTCCGATACGGATGAAATCGCCCAGGATGTGAGTGTCCATCATCTTGCCGCATACGGGGCGTACGTAGGAAAGTGGACGAGTGCGGAGTTCGATCTGGCCAATCAAACCGCGCGGCTCTTTTTTCAATTGCTGTTCATCGAACAATATGATATAGATGCGGCGTTCAATGAGCTTTCAGACCTTTTTGAATCCGGATCCGAGGAACGGCGGGCCATGCGGTCGGAACTTGAGGAGTTCTACCGGCGTTTCCGGACATATGAATATATGCCGTCATGGAGATCTGAGGAAACGGGATTGTGATCTGCGGAGAATTCAGTCGGAAGGAGGAGTAACCGAATGAGTGATGGCACGGATCAAAAGAAACGAGAATCGGGTGGTCAAGAGGAACTGACCAATGCCGATCGGCGGCGCGTGCTCAAGAAAATGGGGAAATACGCTGCGTACACTGCACCGGCCGTGATGGCGGTTCTGATAGGCAGGGAAGCTGGCCAGGCGATCCCCGCGCCGGCGCCGGCACCGGTCACATCACCGTAATGGCGGGTATTGGTAAACCGGCTGCTGCCCCAATACCCTCTCGAAGACCCGGGTATTCTGTCGTCCTACAGATACACGAACCCAGGCTTGGGAGGTCTTGCGGCTGGAGGTTCAATAGGAGCGTTTGGGGATTGCGGCAATTCAATCCTGCCGTCGGCCGTGAACCCTCGCCGTGAATAACGGGTTCTCCAATGAGCCCATCCCAGCCCAAACACGAGCGATTGATCCTGCGCCTTGGCGTTCCCAAGGGTCGCGGATTCCTAACCCAAGACATTAATCCCGGGATTTGAAACCACAGAACATTGATCGAGAAGCGGTGATCGCCCCATTGATGGCGGGCGAGGGGATTAGGTGAACATGAGTCAGGAGATTCGTCTCGCCAAAGGGACCAGCTCCCACATCCTTGAAGACGCTGTGCTCGTCTTCTCCGAGAAGGCGCAGGCGCTGTTCAGGCTCAACCCGACGGCCGCAATCATATGGTCAGGCCTGGAGCAGGGTCTGCCCCCCCATGAGATAGCCGGGGAACTGGCTGAGGAGTTCTCGATTTTACCCGATCTCACAGATGCCGACGTCGGGAGAGCAATAGCGGAATGGACCACACTAGGCCTGCTTGTTTCCAACGCTGAGTCGGACGTGGCCCCTGAGAGGTCATTGAACTGGAAAGATCCAGTGGAGACGGGCCGAGAATTCTCAGGCTTATCCAGCACAACCAGGTTCCCCAGCCGGTTCGCTTTCACTCTGGCGGAATGCGGCATCGCAGTCCGGTGCTCCCAACCCCGGCAAGCAGGATCTGTTCGGCCGATTTTTGCCCACCTGGTTTCGGAACCTCGCCATGTCAACGCGGTGATAGACGTGGTTTATTACCAGGGCTCACATGTGGTGGTCAGGGGACAGCGTGTGGTGGGGAGATGCTCGAGCCTGAACGAAATAGGTCCTCTGCTCAGCCAGGAAGCGCTACGAGTCGCTTACCGGAGCCGAGATTTCCTGGTTGCAGTTCACGCGGCCGTCCTGGGAGGACGGAACGGATGCATAGTGCTGGCAGGCAAGTCCGCTGTCGGCAAGACCACACTGGCTGCAGGACTGATGCGGGCCGGCTTCCGCTTCTTCACCGATGAGGTGGCTATCGTGGATCGTGCCACTGGTCAGGTGCTTCCATGCCCTGCAAGTCTTCGGGTCAAGGACGGTTCATGGGACACAATTGCCGGCGTCTGGCCAAACTTGAAGAGTGTGGCCGACACCATCGCGCCGGCGGGATTCAGGATCAGATATGTTGCCCCCGTGCCGGGAAGTTTTGCCTCCGGCATTGATGAGGCCTCTCCTGTCAGGCACCTTGTCTTTCCCCGCTATTCGCCGGAAGCCTCCACGGATCTCGTGCCCATGAGTCGGGCAGAGGCGCTCGAGGTGCTTCAGGAAACCGGATGTGAAATGAAGGGTTCACTGACATCCCGGACCATAGCCGATCTGGTAGATTGGATCAAAGGCATCAACTGTTATCGCATGGAAGTCTCTTCCTTGTCCGAAGCAGTTCCACTCATTGGAGGCCTGTTGGAGTGAACGACCGCGTTCCTACCCTGCGATTGGTCTGCAGAATCCTCACACCTTGGGAGTCTGCGGAACACAGACAAAGTCTTCGAGACCGGATCCAGTCTGCCGCAATCAGATAGGAGCCGGTAACGGCAAAACAGGCCTGGGAGGCTTCCAGTCGAATGACAACCTGCGAATTGTCTTATCGCGTTCTGTCCCCGGTTCACGGCATGCTCTACAACCTGTGCCACAGCGAGGTTCATCATCAGGGGTGCGGATTGGCATCTTAACAAGTAGGGGCGACAGGTATATGCTCTACCCAAACGGGTCTGCCTGCCCCAAGCCAAGGATTACTAGGAGGCCGGTTCGACTACCGTGAGCATGAAAGAACCGTCGGGCTGATCCTCCACCTTGAGACCGTGCTGAGACACGGCTTCCCGCAAAGATCGACCGAGAAAGAAATCCAAAGTGTCCTCGCCAAGATCGAACTTCTCCGCCGCGAAGCTCCGAACATGTTCGTCATAGCTGAGCAATTCCAGCACTTCGTTCACAGTTTGTCCCTTTGTCGCGCTCAGTCTAGTCAGGACCCTAGTGAAAACCCCGTGGGAACAGCGTTCCTCATGGCGCAGAATGATTTCCCACAGAGCACCCGTGAGCGCCAGGATAGGCTTTCTGCTCAGTCCGGGCTTGTGGGAGATCTGGTGCGCGGACTCGGGATTCCAACATTCCTGGGCACGGCACTGTTGGGGCCTTCTATCATATATGGCGCAGACCTTGCCTTGTTTCCCGAAGAACAGGCACGTATGGTCATCCGGCTTTTCCTTGATCTTGATCATTTCTTGCGTGGCAGGCGCCAGATCTCCTTTCAAATTGAAGTAGACCGTCTCCCCTTCCCTGATGGTAAACACGTGTTCCGGCTTTAGAACATCCCCGGTGAAGAGCACCAAATCTTCTTCCAGCAGTGTGGGACTACCTTTCTCGCAGCATGTACCGCACCTGATACAATGGGGCCGAGTGGCATACGCGGCCTTGAGCAGCCGTTCCCGGACCTGGGCCATTATCTCTTCCTCGGTCCTGGTTTCCTCTCCGTCTTCACGCGGGGCCAAGGCCTGCAGATCATCGAGCACGCTCTCAATCAGAGTTTCATGGTCCGCTGCGGATTCCGTGTCCCACAGGACTTTGCGGGCCTCCTCTTTGAGAGCGACAATGAAAAAGTTCTCGTCCGTTTTGTTTTGCTTGGAGTCCATATTCTTCTCGTGGAAGTTTCCCTTGAGTGATGAGTTCTTCTCTAACAAAGGCCATCATATATCACTTGCGGCCGAGGGAAAAGAGGGAGTGCCCCGGGAATCCGTTGAAGCCGCCTCGCCGCGGATAGTGAAGCGCATCTACAGGGCGTATTGTAGATCATAGTCCGTGTTTGGTCGATCACCGGTTGACCGCGTCGCCGTTCCATGTCAGGATTGCAGGATTCTGTACGCGTTTCTCGGCAGACCTATTGCACGTGAGGTGAGTTATGAGGGTCAATTACTTTGAGCTTGCCCGGATGAGCGCTGAAGAACGGGACACCCTCTGCGACAGACGCGGAGTGGACCTGGGACACTTGATCGAAAAGGTTGCTCCGCTTGTGGAGGATGTGCGAACACGGGGGGATGAGGCTGTCAGAGAACTGACAAGAAGATTTGACTCGGTGGACATGGATCCGTCATCATTCAGAGTGCCGATTGAGGAGATGGACCGCGCGGTCCAAACTCTTCCGGATGATCTTCTGGAGGCTATGCAAACATCCATAAGCAACATCCACGATTTTCATGAGCGCCAAATTGAAGCCCCATTCTGGGAAATGGAGATCAGCCCTGGATTGATGGCCGGAGAAAAGGTGGTTCCGATAGCCTCTGTGGGACTGTACGTGCCTCGTGGAAAGGGCTCGTTTCCGTCCATGATGATGATGGCGGGGGTGCCGGCAAAATTAGCCGGTGTGGATCGCGTCGTAGTTGCGACTCCTCCCGACAAACATGGGAAGGCCGACCTCGCAACGCTGGCTGCGGCTCACATGATCGGTTTGAGTGAGGTCTACGCAATCGGCGGAGTCCAGGCAGTGGCGGCCCTGGCCTTCGGTACCGAAATGATCCCCCGTGTGGACAAGATTGTCGGACCCGGATCGGGATACGTACTGGCAGCCAAGCAGATTGTCTCTTCGTTCGTTGACACCGGACTGCCCGCCGGCCCCAGCGAAGCCATGGTACTTGCCGATGATTCCATTGAACCGGTCACAGCGGTCGTGGATCTGCTCATAGAAGCCGAACACGGTCCGGATTCTTCCGCTTTTCTCATCACCAGCGATGAGTCCCTGGCGAGAAAGGCATTGGATCTTATTCCAAACCTTGTGGAGAAACTGCCCCAAGAACGAAAATCATTCTGTGAATCAGTGTTCCAAAACAGCGGCGGAGTGATCCTGGCGTCTGACCTCTTGGATGCTGTAGACTTCATAAATCGATTTGCACCGGAACATCTTCAGATTCTCACGAGCGATCCGGATGAGGTCCTTGAGAAGGTGCGGTTCGCGGGAGAGGCCCTGCTCGGTCCTTTCACTCCGGGAACACTCGCCAATTACTCCATAGGCCCTAATGCTATTCTTCCCACTTCCGGATTTGCGAGAACCGCATCAGCACTTTCAGTTCGAGATTTTACCAGGAGGATGTCGTTCTCCAGGGTCTCCCAACAAGGATTCAACGAACTCGCGCCAAAAACTCTGGTATTGGCCGAGTACGAAGGGTTTGCAGCCCACGCTGCCGCGCTTTCACACCGGCTCACGGGAAAAGACGCTCCGTGAGCCGATTTGATGGAGTTCATCGCCGAATCTTCTCCTGTCGCGCGGGCACGTCGCACGGACATGATCGTGTTCGCGGACATCAACCCAAGACTCGGCTGACCAAGGTCTATATGAGCGAGGCGCCCAATGCAAGACTTCACGCACTTTGACGAAAAGGGCCGGGCGATCATGGTCGATGTGGGAGGCAAGGATGTCACCGTCCGAGACGCGGTGGCGTGCGGTGAGATCCTGATGAAGCCCGAGACTCTGGACCTGATAATGGAAGGCCGCGCAAAGAAGGGGGATGTCCTCGGCGTAGCCAGAATAGCCGGCATCATGGCGGCAAAAAGGACACCGGATCTGATTCCCTTGGCCCATCCCCTACCCTTGAGTTCCGTCAAGGTGGATTTCTACCCGGAGCGAGAGAGTTCTCTTATCCGCATAGAGGCCAGGGTAAGAGTGACCGCCAGAACCGGCGTTGAAATGGAGGCGCTCACCGCTGTCTCGGTCGCAGGACTGACAATATACGATATGTGCAAGGCCGTTGACAGGGGGATGGTCCTGTCCAACGTCAGGCTCATGGAAAAGAAGGGAGGCCGCTCCGGACATTTTCAAAGGGTTGAGGAGCCCTGACCTTCACAAAGGGAGCTTCATGGAAATCAATGAACTGTCCAAGGAAGACCTAACAAAGCTCGCGGGGCTCTTCCTGGGGGAAACTTTCGTCCATTACGGACTATGGTTCTCCCTGTCCGCCCAGAATATGGGTGTTGAAGACGCGGTGCAACTCGAGAACCTGGTGATCCGGAAGTACTTCCCCCGGATGCTGAAACGCTTGGCCCCCCATTTCCGCGTCAAAATGGATGGCCCCTTGCCTACGCTACTCAAGGAAAAGTCCAGAGAAGAACTCATACTTCTGATACAGGATACTGCCAAGACATGGCTTGCGGGGGACGGTATCTGGTTTCAAGAAGTGGAAGCCTCCCTGGGAATGGAACGAGCGAAACAGGTCAATGACGCGTGTTGGACCCATTTTTCCGTTATGGAGGCGTTCAAGATACGCAGGTTCCTGGGATTAGGCCGGGGCGAGGGCCTGGAAGCCCTGGAAAGGGCACTCAAACTACGTATCTACTCAAGCTTCAATGCCCATAGTTCCTCCTGGGACGAGCAGGGGCGCCTCTTGTGGGAAATGGCCGAGTGCCGTGTCCAATCCACCCGCCGTTCAAAAGGCATGGAAGACTATCCGTGCAAATCAGCCGGTGTTACAGAGTACTCGGGTTTCGCCAGGGGAATCGATCCACGAATCGAGACCCAATGCGTGTACTGCCCACCCGACTCCGTCCCCGCGGGCCGATTCTGTATGTGGCGGTTCTCACTGTAGGAGAGGTGGTGATAATTGCGAACCTGGTTTAGCAGCGGATGGGGCCTTGTCTTGAAAGGTTGCCGCCTTGGACGGCAAGTTCAACCCCTTAGAAATACGCGGTTTGTGCATCGGCAATATCAGACCTCTCACCTGGACCATTTGGCATTATTCATACCCTGCGAATTCCTCGCCCGGTTTGATGTTCGGGGATTTCTGCATGCTCGCCGCCTTTTCCCGGATTATCTTGCCCATCGCGGCGTAGACCCATGAGTGAGCGAACAAGTTCTGCTGCATGAGTTCGTTGTTTTCACCAGGGTCGTTGGCTACGTCGTAAACCTGAGGGAACAGAGTAGTCTGCACCGGCGCAAAAAGGCTCTCAACAGTTTTCAGGTGGATCTTGAATGTCCGCCACTTCACCGAGAACAAATCGTCGCCGATGTAGACCAGCACATGCTCCCGACTTGACTCTTTCTTTTTGCCGAGCAGAAAGTCGGACTGGTCGATACCGTCGATCGGCCGATCCGTCGGCACTCTATTCTTCTCTCCAACAAGCTTTGCCAAGGTCGGCATCCAGTCCAGTGAAGCAAAGATCTCATCCGTAACACGCCCTGCCTTGATCTTGCCGGGCCACCGGACCATTCCTACGGTTCTCAGTCCACCCTCGTAACCAGTGAATCCGGCTCGCCAGGGTCCGTTGGAACCGCCGCCGATCCCCTCTGTAACAGCTCCGTTGTCGCCGGTAAGGATGAGGATCGTATTATCGGCCGCGCCCGCGGTCTTAAGCGCATCTACGATTCGCCCGACATTGTAGTCCACCTCTGAAATGATATCGCCATAGATTCCCGTGCGGGTGATGTTGTCGAAATCCGGATGGTGCCCAAGCGGCGGATGGATCTGTGTCAAACCGATGTAGAGAAAGAAGGGCTTCTTTGTTGAGGCATGCTCACGTATATAGGCCTCCGATCGCTCGATGATCTCGCGATCTATCGTCTTCCTGGTTTCCAAGTTGAACGGTCTAACTTTCTTTGATGGACCGCCTTTCTTGCCCTCCCAGATGTAAGGCTGCGGAAGCACTTTGGGATCGAACTGCGGCGTCGAGGAGTAACCGGCTTCGTCGGTAGTGTTCTTTATGCCGAACCATTGATCAAAGCCCTGATCCGTGGGCAAACGGCCTTCCACATCGCCAAGGTGCCATTTCCCGAACAACGCCGTGTCGTACCCGGAATCGGACAACAACTCAGCCAATGTGTACTCCCACGGGGCCATTCCATAGGGTTTGCCGTAGGTAACACGGTGCGTGCCCGAGCGGATCGGCAGCCTTCCGGTCATGATAGCGGAGCGAGTAGGTGTACACTGGTTCTCGACGTTGAAGTTCGTGAATCGCAGACCTTCCCCGGCCAAGGCGTCGATGCGCGGAGTCGGTATGGAACCGCCTTGGATGCGGATATCACCCCATCCCCAATTGTCGACAAGGATGTATACGATGTTCGGACGTTCCTGGGCAAATGCAGCGCCTGCAATGGTAATGAGGGCAATAAACACAGCAAGAAGACATCTCATCGGATCCCTCCCTCCCTCCTTGGTTGTCTATTCGTCGTCGGAGTCGTTGAAGACCCGTGCGAGAGTGCCGGCATCAACAGCGCCCGCTGCACCGATTGCCACTACGCGGGTACGTGGCGGACGGTCTCCCCAGGGCTCGTCTATGGCGATGTCGGCGCGCTTTCCGACCACCTGAAGGATCACTCGCCGTTCCGGCGCCTCTGTGCTGAGCACCACGCCCTTCATACGGTATATGGAGCCGGGCATCTTTTTGACAGCTCTCTTCAACGCCTCAACAGAAACCGGTTCGTCCGTCTCGAACGACGTAGTGCTGAAGGCCGCGGCCGAATGATTGTGAGTATGTTCATGGATATGAGTGCTGTCATGGGCTTGTTGGGTGCAGTCGCACTCCGTCTCATGCCCGCAGGGCTTAGGCTGCAACCCTGCCGCATCGTAGCGCCCGACCGACAGCAGTATCTCCAACGGCACGTCGGCATTGACTGCCTCAACAAGCCGGTACCGCACAAATCGCGATCCCAGCCAATCATTGACCTTCCGGACTTGGTCGCGCTCGACCAGATCAACCTTGTTGAGTACGATCATATCCGCAAAGGCCATCTGGCGCAGCTTCAACTCCATATGTTCGGCCGCGGCGAAAACCTGCTCCGCGTCGACTAAACACATTATGCTGTCGAGTCTAATGCGGTCGCGGAACTTCGGATCCGTGAAAGTCATCGCGATACTGGATGGGTCCGCGATGCCGCTCGCTTCCAACAGAATGTATTGAGGCCTCTCGGGCCGCGTCAACACCATCTCGATCGTCTCGATTAGATCGTCGCGTATTGAGCAGCAGACGCACCCGTTGGCCAGGCTGACCACGTCGTCCTCAATTCCCACCACCAAATCCGCGTCGATGTTTATGGAACCAAAATCATTGACGAGCACGGCCACTCGAAGGCCGTGCTCACCATTGAGTATGCGGTTCAGGAGCGTGGTCTTGCCGGCTCCCAGGAACCCGGTGATTATTGTTACCGGCGTTGCGCCGGGAGTTCCGAATTCAATCATGGAATCTCCAAGCTCTCCTTACCAACTTACATCGCTAGAAAGCGACAACGAAGTATGAAAGTCATTTCCGTTGTTCACTGGTCCGGGGCTTCGCCTCGGACAGGTGCCTAAAGAGCGCGCACGCTGCGCATGGACTTGGAGGGGAGACTCATCTCCCCTCCAAACCACCCCATACGTTGACCCGGAAAGGGGTGGTTTCTTCACTGGACTTTCAGGCAAACCAACATGCCCGGCCGGGTCCGGGCACAACGAAACATGAGAATGCCGGAAAGGCGCGGGTCCCACGCGTAGGGGCGTAGCATGCTACGCCCTCTTGGATAGTGGGTCCAAGACGGAACTCGGAAGATTGCCCAGTCCATCCATTCTCAGGTAAATTATTTCTTGTCGCCGCCCATGGACCCGACGATGTCGGCGATGTTAATCGTGAAGTCCTTCGGCCACTTGGTACCCGGCTTGCGGTAAACCTCTTCCGGGTAGTACTTGTGCGGATCGACTTCGAGTTCGCGCCAGCGCTTATCTTGCTGTTCCTCACGGGTCCTTCGCGGATTCGGGAAAGTGAAGGTCTCGGGCAGCTTCTTGCCCGCCTTCTTTGCTTTCTGCATCAGCTCGCGGAACGGCGGAACCGAACCGGACTTCTCAGGCAACACGGCCTTGCGATACCAGACAGCGTCCTTGGTGACGTTTACCACAGCCACGTCGATGCCGTATTCAAACAGCCCGTCGTAGTGGGCCCGGATACCGGCGATCATCTCGGTGTCGATGTCCTCATCGCTGGTGAAGTGTGTCACCATGCCGAGCCGCGGATTCACCGTGGCCATCAGGTGACCCACCGCGTAGTGGCTGGTATGGTGAGTGTCGATTGTGAAGTTGAAAAGCTCCGTTGGAATGCCGTACTTGTAGGTCATCAGCTGGCCGATGTCCTGGCCGGACATCTCGGTCACGAAAACGTCTACACCCTTGGCAAACTTCTTTGTCAGCTCGTCCGGGCGGCCGTCGCCGGTCCACACGAACGATAGGCCGTTCCAGTCAAGCCGATAGGCCACCGCGCCGTCTTTGGCATGGGACCGCGGCCAGCTCCGGACCGTCACGCCGTTCTTTTCGTACACGATCCCGTTCTCCTGACGGAAGTCGAACTCATTGACTTCGATCTCGTAACCGTCACCGATGGGGAACACGTCAAAAGCCTCGGTGTGCCACTTCAGCATCTCCTTCATACCTTTGATCATGGCCTTGGTGCCCAGGCCCGGTGTGCGGCCTGACGGGCCATGGATGCGCAACGGCGTATAACCGCCGGACCATGCCCGGAACGGGAAAAGGTAGGGGATGTCCGCATAGTGATCGATATGGAGATGCGAGATAAAGATGTCATTGACCAGCTGCGCCGGCACTTGCATTGCTACCAGGTTGCGAGTACAGCCGCTGCCGTAATCAAAAAAGAAACGATCACCGTTACCGAGTTCCACCATCATGCAAGTGCCTGCCTGGTCAAGACGCGGTGGAAACGGCGTGGAACCGAGGAATGAGATCCGCATTTCGTCGGGGCCTATTTCCTCGCTCAAAGGGAAATAGTTCGCACGGCTTCCTGTCATGTACTTGGTTGGGCGGAAATAGTCGGGTAGCGAAATTCCGCCGCCGGGCTTACCACCATAAGGGTTTTTCAAAGCCGCACCCTGAGGGCCGCCGGGCGCCGGCGCCTTAGCCTGCGCTTCACCCACGCCAAGGATCGCTCCCCCGGCAGCAGCACCTACTGCGGCCATGCCGGCAGCCATGGTTTTCAGTGCGGTACGACGATCAGGGGCTTGCGGCGAATTTGCAGCGTCAGCCTGCTCGACCGTCGGCCCGTCAATGGTTGTTGGTTCGTTCGGCTCGCTCTTTGACATTCTTTTCTTTGTCGACATAATCTTCACCTCATGAGATGTCTAACGTTGACGTTTTAATGCCTCTGGCCTTTTCGATCGCATCCATGCCTTGATCTTTTGTACCATCATTGATTCGAATTGCGTAGTTTTTCCCAAGCCATTTCATCGCACCGAGCAGCGCAATGAAATGATCGGATCGAAAATAGTCATTGAGCAGGCGCCAATGCTCCCAAACTTGGTTGAGTGTGATGAGGTTCTCATCAGCAACGTCCTGAGAAACACGACTATCCACACAACCCGGCTCCTGACGGGTTTGTTCGGCAATCACTCGGCAGGCGTTCAACAACTCTCTTCTTTTACCATATAAGGAATGGATGGTTACTTCAAGTAGTTCCACACTAGTCATTCCCATTTTTCAGGTTAATGCCTGTTAAGCGATGGGACCATCGCCGGCAGCCTACCGACAACGAAGCGAAAATCATGCCAAGACCGGCAGATCGCGTGTAGTTTGGCCCAAGAGACGGGAATAATGATAGAAAAATAAAGGCAGGGGCTGCTTGAGACCTGCTCTAACAGTACGTAAATGCGCCAGATATGACCGCTTCGGTCACATCTGACGGGCAAATATGACGGGTAAGAGGTCAAGGATCAGGGGGTAGTCGCCGGATACCATGTTTGCGCATCCTTCCGCGAAGGGTACTGGAATTTAGTCCAAGAAGGTCGGCAGCGCCGCGTTTTCCTGAAATGTTCCAATTGGTTTTGCTCAACGCCCGCAGTATATGTTCCTTTTCCATTTCTGAAAGGCTTTTCATCGGTGTGGCATGCTGAGTGGTGTGATCTGAAACCGGTGCGTTCAGCGGGGCGGCCAATTGGAGTATGCTTCCTTGAGCAAAAATTACCGCTCGTTCAATCACGTTTTCCAATTCCCTGACATTTCCGGGCCAGGGATAGGCCTTGAACTCTTCCATGACATTGGTGGGAACAGTCTTGATATGTTTGCCAA